>CAFBPT010000011.1_pt1 | contig 34436 bp, 30 predicted proteins | sample 7269801 | NCBI WGS metagenome assembly CAFBPT01 (sample SAMEA6814153, study PRJEB35770) | uncultured Actinomycetes bacterium | biome: Freshwater; feature: Freshwater reservoir; material: water | place: Czech Republic | collected 2017-06-27 | depth 30m m | reverse complement strand
GAAATTACGCAAGAGATCAGTGAAATCGTCGGCGGCGCAGATGCGCTTGCCTCAGCCAGCGCAGGGAGCGAATGATGTCAACAGGAACAAAAACAGGAACAGGTCGCGTAGCACGCGTTATCGGTCCGGTCGTGGATATTGAATTCCCAGCCGATTCGATGCCATCGATCTTCAATGCGTTACATGTTGATGTGACACTTAGCGGTGAGAAGCGCATGCTTACACTCGAAGTGGCACAACACATTGGTGACAACTTAGTTCGTGCGATTTCGATGCAACCTACCGACGGCATGGTCCGCGGTGCACTTGTGTCAGACACAGGTTCTGCTATCTCTGTTCCAGTTGGCGATGTAACAAAGGGCCACGTGTTTAACACCCTTGGCGAATCACTAGATGTTCCAACATCTTCACTAGACATTAAAGAGCGTTGGCCAATCCACCGCACAGCACCTGCATTCGATCAACTTGAATCAAAGACTGAAATGTTTGAAACAGGAATTAAAGTTATCGATCTACTAACACCATATGTTCGCGGTGGAAAGATTGGTCTCTTCGGTGGTGCTGGTGTTGGTAAGACAGTTTTGATTCAGGAAATGATTTATCGTGTTGCTGAAAACTTCGGTGGCGTATCTGTATTTGCCGGCGTTGGTGAGCGCACACGTGAAGGAAACGACCTGTTCTTAGAAATGACCGAGACCGGCGTTATCAATAAGACCGCATTGGTCTTCGGCCAGATGGATGAACCACCTGGAACGCGTCTTCGCGTTGCTCTTTCAGCGCTAACAATGGCGGAATACTTCCGTGATGTTCAGAAGCAAGATGTACTTCTCTTTATCGATAACATCTTCCGTTTCACACAAGCTGGTTCTGAAGTATCGACTCTTCTTGGACGTATGCCATCTGCAGTGGGTTACCAACCAACACTTGCCGATGAAATGGGTCAGCTACAAGAACGTATTACTTCAACTCGCGGTCACTCGATTACATCGATGCAGGCAATTTATGTTCCTGCAGATGACATCACCGACCCAGCGCCACACACAACATTCGCCCACTTGGATGCAACAACAGTGTTGTCTCGTCCAATTTCCGAACTTGGTATCTATCCTGCGGTAGATCCACTCGACTCAACATCACGTATTTTGGATCCACGTTACATCGGTGAGCACCACTTCCGTGTTGCAAACCGGGTAAAGCAAATCCTTCAGCGTTACAAGGATCTACAAGACATCATTGCAATTCTTGGTATCGATGAATTGTCTGAAGAGGATCGCATTCTTGTTGGACGTGCCCGTCGTATCCAGCGCTTCTTGTCACAGAACACATTCGTGGCAAAAGTTTTCACTGGTCTTGATGGTTCATTCGTTCCACTAACAGAAACAATCTCAGCATTCGAAGCACTTGCAGATGGAAAGTATGATCACGTTCCAGAACAAGCGTTCTTCATGTGCGGCGGCTTGGAAGATGTTGAAAAGCGCGCAGCAGAATTGGCAAAGGCATAATCCCAAATGTCTGCAAACTTAACTGTTGAAGTAGTATCTCCGGAGAAGCGGGTCTGGTCTGGCGAGGCGAAGATGATTTCGGCTCGCACACTAGAAGGTGACATCGGCGTATTGCCAGGTCACGCACCGCTTCTTGGAGTTCTAGTTGATGGTCAAGTAAGTATAAAAGTTGCTGATGGCACAACTCAGGAATTTAATATTCACGGGGGGTTTATCTCTGTCTCAAATAACCGAGTATCAATTCTCGGTGAATCAGCTGATTAGAAAATAATTTAGATGTGGCGCGAAACTTTTGCGCCAAGTGATTGCAGCGCTTCAACAAATCCTGGATAACCACGATCAACGTGGAAGGCATCCTCAACCGTTGTAATTCCTTCGCTTACAAGCCCAGCAAGGACAAGCCCTGCACCCGCACGAATATCGGTTGCGGCCACGGGCGCACCAGATAGCTGGTATTTACCTGCAATAGATGCGTGGTGGCCATCAACATGGATATCTGCTCCAAGTCGTTGTAGTTCACTCACGAACATGAACCGACCTTCGAAAACATTTTCGGTCACGATGGAATTTCCTTCAGCGATGGAATTCATTGTAATAACAAATGGTTGTAGGTCTGTTGGGAATCCTGGGTAGGGAAGTGTTGCGATATCTATAGCAACCGGACGTTTATCCATTCGTACTCGGAAACCATCTACTGTAGTTGTAATAACTGCGCCAGCGGCAACCAATTTATCTAGCGGAACTTCTAAGTGTTCTGGCCGTCCACCATGAATTGTTATGTCACCTTGAGTCATGACAGCCGCAAAGGCCCAAGTACCAGCAACGATGCGATCTGAAAGCGTTGCATGTGTTGTTGGTTTCAACTCTTTAACACCAGTAATTGTTATGACTGGCGTACCAAGTCCTTCAATCTTTGCACCCATTGCAATTAAGAATTCACCAAGATCTACAACATCGGGCTCTCTAGCCGCGTTATCGATTGTTGTGACACCCTTAGCAAGAACAGCAGCAGTCATGATGTTTTCGGTAGCACCAACACTTGGAAAATCAAGTGAGATTGCCGCTCCTGTTAATCCATTAGGGGCGGTCGCAATAACATAGCCATGTTCAGAGTGAGCTTCGGCTCCAAGATCAATCAAACCTTTGATGTGGAAATCAATTCCACGAGAACCAATTGCATCACCACCGGGGAGTGCGACTTCAACTTCACCGACGCGAGTTACAAGTGGACCTAAAACATTTATGGATGCTCGCATCTTGCGAACTAAATCGTAATCTGCGCGATGGCCTGGCACTTCTGGAACAAGTATTTTCATTCTGAGTGTTGCTCTGCCATAAGAACACTTGCAACCAAGGCGAGTTAGTAGTTCTTCCATAATATGGACATCAGCAATATCAGGAACATTTTCAATTGTTGTTTCGCCAACCGCAAGCAGAGATGCTGCCATTAACTTGAGGGCGGAATTCTTTGCGCCATAGACCGTAACTTCACCGGCAAGTCGGGTGCCGCCGACAATTTGGAAATATTCATTAGTATTTTCCATAGCGATCACCTCCGGCTTCCTAGTTTCGAGTGGTCTAATCGTAGTGAGTGAATTAGGCTCACCCCATGGTAAATCTAACGCGAATCTATACAAAAACTGGTGACGATGGCACAACCTCACTTGGGGATATGAGCCGAACTTCAAAGAATGATCCGCGGTTAGAGGCTTATGCAACCGTGGATGAAGCAAACTCATCAATTGGCGTCGTTCTGGCACTTGGTCAGATTGCAGACCCACAAATTGTTAAGTTATTAATCCGCATTCAAAATGATTTATTTGATGTTGGTGCTGATCTATGTACTCCAGTAATTGACGAACCAAAGATTCCGCCACTTCGAGTTATCGAATCTCAGATTGTATATTTAGAAGAACAGATAGATCATTACAACTCAAGCCTTGAACCACTGCACAGCTTCGTTCTTCCTTCAGGAACTCCAGCATCAGCGCTATTGCATGTCGCACGAACTGTTACTCGTCGCGCAGAGCGAAGCGTTTGGCATGCGATTCACCAATTCGGAGGCGGCGTTAACTCACTCACTGCTAAGTATTTGAATCGTCTTTCAGACTTACTCTTTGTACTTGCTCGCCATGAAAATAAGAGCGAAGGCGATGTTCTATGGGTTCCGGGAGCTAATCGCTAACTTCTATTTGGAGTTATTGTGTAGGTATTGCTTGGAATTTTCCCTGTCGGTATTCCAATTCGACAGTTTGCCGTGTAAGCGCCAATTCCTAAACCATCAGCAATTGGTTCTTCACTTGTTAGTAAAATAGCTTTAATCGTCTTCGCCTTGGACCCAGAAACTAGCGTTATTAATGAACCTAGTATTACTCGTTCAGTTGAGTTATTTGGATCGATACCAAGAACATTTGAATTAATTTCCCACCAATCACATCCGGTTTCAGATCCGACGAAGATGCCAAGACAGGCGACTTTGTGGCAATAGGCAATTAAGTTCTTCTGAATATATTTATTTTCAGTACCCGCGATTAGGAGCTCTTTCGGGGTTGCGGTCTTTGCATAAAGCTCGCCCTTCTTTTCAAAGCCGCCCGGCGGCCATTTAAGTGGTTTCTTCTCCGGTAGTTTCTTCTTTCGTTTTACAACAGTCTTCTTTACGATAGGTTTTTTAATAATGGGTTTTTTGGTCGCCGGCGTTTTCACTACCTTGGCTTTAGTAACTGATGGTTTAGGAGTTGGCTTACTAGTTGCCGCATAGGCTTGCGTCGGGATAAGAAGTGAGGTGGCAAGAAAAAGGGCTAGCAATTTCTTCACTTTTCAGACCACTTAAATGTCTTTAGAGCCAGGATTGTTCCAAGAACTGTCCAGAGAAGCAGAACGATTGCAATCTGTGGGATTTCCCAACTCTTTGCAACTTCTTGGGTAGCAAAACTTTCGGGCAGAAATACTGAACGCATTCCTTGGGTGAGCCACTTAAGCGGAAAGAGTGCAGCGAATTGTTGCATCCACTGTGGAAGAGTTGAGAATACAAAGAAGACACCACTAAAAAATTGCAGAATAATAACAATCGGTGAGACAACGGCAGAGGCTCCTCGACCATTCTTTGGAATAGCAGAAAATGCGATTCCAAGAATTGTGGAACAGATACTGCCAAGAAGTATTAACCAGATAAAACGAAGCCATCGCTCTGTCGTGTTTGGGAGGTCCAGACCAAAGAGCGCTGCACCGAAGCCCATAAGTGCGCCTACTTGAACAATCATTGCAACAAAAACTAATACCGCTTTCCCAATAAAGTATGAAATTGGTGAGATTGGTGTTCCGCGAAGTCGTTTTAAAGTTCCAAAATCTCTCTCAAGTGGAATCATTATTGCGAGTTGCTGGAATCCAGTATTAACAAGACCAGATGCGATCATGCCGGCGACAAAGTATTGACTAAATGTTACACCTGGTGCGAGATCACCTTTAAATACTGAACCAAAGATGAATAACAACATCACTGGAAAGAGGAGAGTGAAAACTACAGACTCGCGTTGGCGCATAAATTGTTTTATTTCTAAACCACCGCGTAGGAACCCAACCTTTATTATGTTTGGTCTCATAATTGGCCAATCATCTTCAAGTAAATATCTTCAAGAGATGGTCTAATAACGGTTAGCTCTGGAACTTCGCCACCAAATTTTGTTGAAAGTTTTGCAACCTCCGCTGCTGGAAAGTCACTTTCAATCTCTTGCTTTGCACCATTCTCAAGCCAACTAATTCGAGCCTTTGCCGTATTTCTGCCACCAAGGCTCTCGGGTGTTGACACCTCAATAATTTTTCCATCAACGATTACGGCTACTCGGTCAGCCAAAGCCTCTGCTTCATCCAAATAATGGGTTGTGAGAAGGATTGTTCTTCCTTCATCACGCAGGCTCCGTATTAAATCCCAGAAGGCCCGTCTAGCTTCAGGATCAAAACCTGTTGTCGGTTCATCCAGAAAAAGAATCTCTGGATTACCAATGATTCCGAGCGCAACATCTAGCCGTCTTCGTTGTCCACCAGAAAGGGTTTGAATTCTGGCGTCTCTCTTCTCATCCAAACCAACATCGTGAATTACCGAATCTGGATCACGGGGGTTGGAGTAGTAATTTGCAAAATGGTTAATAGTTTCGGATACCGATAAATCTTGGGCGTCATTAGTTGACTGTAAAACTATTCCAATACGATTTCGCCAAGCCCAACTATCGTTTCCCAGTTTTGCAGGATCTTGACCAAGAACTTTTACCTCGCCACCATCGCGATCTCGATAGCCTTCAAGAATTTCAACCGTTGTGGTCTTGCCGGCGCCATTTGGGCCAAGGATTGCAAAGATTTCACCGGACTTAACTTCAAGATCTATGCCAGCGACCGCATCTTTCGAGCCATTGGCTTTCGAGATATATGTCTTTCGAAGGCCTCGAACAGATATTGCTAAACCAGCTAAGTCACTTACCACGTCGGTATCTTGCCCTAAAAGTTGGGAATATCGGAATGGTCGCGAGAGAATAAGCCTGTGAGTCCGCGCAGAAACCATCCGAAAAGGTCCCAGAAACGGGCGCCTGATAGTGATGAAGAGCGCGATATTTCATTGTCATCGGGTGAGATGATTGAAGAGCACTCAGAGGGAATTTATCGAGTTCGCAGAATTACCGGTTCAACTTCCACAAAACCATATCGCTGTCCAGGTTGTGATCAATTAATTCCAACAGCAACACCACATACAGTTGCTTGGTTGGAAGAAGATGTGGAATCACGCAGACACTGGCACACAATTTGTTGGACCAAGCGAAATGATCGCAAACCTAGAACACTTAGATCTAAGGGCGCACCGCGTTACTAATGTATTCTTAACCAATTCCTTTTGAGTGTAACGTCTTAATTGCAAATTTAATAAACTTATCTGCGAATTTAGTGCGGCCAAAGGTTGTGAAGACGATTGGAATATTGAATATAGTTTTTACAACAGTTCTTGGGTAGGTAAATTCCATTAAACCCTCAGGCCCATGAATTCGACCATACCCGCTATCTTTCACACCGCCAAATGGTACGGATGCGATAGCCGCGAAGGCAATGACTGAATTAACTGAAACCATTCCGCACTGCAATTGAGATGCAATCTTCTCGCCATTTCGCTTCGACCAAACAGAGGCGGCAAGTCCATATCGAGTTGCATTTGCCAAGGCAATAGCCTCAGCGATATCAACAGTCCGATTGATTACGAGAGTTGGCCCGAAAGTTTCTTCAGTCACTGCAGTTGAATTTTCTGGAACATCCAACATAATGACTGGTTCAACATATGGCGCCTTTACAGAATCAACACCCCCGATTGCAAACTTTGCTCCCTTTGCCGCGGCGTCATCAATATGACTTTGAATGACCTTTAATTGTGAGGGCGCTGTTGCCGGTCCATAATTAGCATCTTCACCGGGATGAATCTGCTTAGCAAGCTCGGTTATTTTTGCAATAAATTTATCTGCTACTTCATCAACAACATAAATCCGCTCGGCAGCGATACAAGTTTGGCCAGCGTTAGACATTGCAGACCAGAGCGAATATTCGGCTGCGCGATTTATGTCGGCATCCGCTGCTACCAGTACTGGATCTTTACCTCCGCATTCAAGTACGACTGGAACCATGCGCTCCGCACAGGCTGCCGCAACTTTCTTCGCGGTACGAGTTGAACCGGTAAATGAGATTTTATCTACAGCGGCTTCAGTAAGTGCCTTGCCGGTATCTGGTAATCCCGTAACGCAAGTAAAGATATCTGCGAATGGCGCAATATTTGCAAAACTTGTCGCAAGCCAATGGCCAACACCTGGCGTAAATTCACTTGGCTTGAAGACCACGGTGTTGCCGGCGGCTAGCGCGTATGCAATCGATCCCATCGGCGTGAAAATTGGATAATTCCAAGGTCCAATAACTCCAACAACTCCCATTGGTACGCGAGTTACATTTGTTTTCATATTGAACATTAATAAACCAGATGGACGGTGTTGCTTTGAGAGAACGCTTTCTGCATGCTTTGCAGCCCAAGCAAGATGGCCGAGGGCCAAAGTTGCTTCTAGAGTTGCATCACTTATTGGTTTGCCGGTTTCGGCCCGAACTAATTCGGCAATTTCTTCTACGTTCTTGGTTATATCTGCTGCCCACTTTAAAAGAACTTTCCGGCGACCACGAAAGCCAAGCGCCTGCCATGCGACACTGGCTGCACGAGCGCGATTGACTGCGTCATTGACATCACTTGCCGAAGTATTTGGATAGCTGGCGAGAACACTTCCATCAACTGGGTTGTAGCTATCAAAAGTGTTCGATGCATAAGTTTCCATGGCTAAAGACTAAACTTAATTCGTGCCAGAGTTAATACGCCCAAGTACTGTGTTGCCGGCTAATCGAAAATCAATAACAATTCACACCGCAGATGGCCTGAATTTGATTGGGGAAGTGGCCACGCCGATCGGTAACCGAATTGGGTCAATTCTCTGTCTGCACCCACTTCCAACAGCTGGTGGAATGATGGACAGTCATATTCTGAAGAAAGCGGCTAACCGGCTGCCAAATATGTCAGGCATCGAAATTATTCGCTTCAACACTCGTGGTACCTCTTCTGATTCGGGAACTAGCGAGGGAATTTTTGGTGAAGGCTTAACTGAAAAATATGATGTTGAAGCCGCAATTAATTTTGCTTTCAATCAATTAGGAGTTGAAAAACTCTGGGTCATGGGCTGGTCATTCGGAACAGATTTGGCGCTTAAGTATGCAAGAGAAGCAAGAATCAAAGGGTTAATTTTATTGAGCCCACCTCTTCGTACTTCTGGAAATAGTGATCTTGAATTTTGGGCCAAAGATGGCAGGTCAATTACCGCTTTGATTCCAGAGCACGATGACTATTTAAAGCCAGATGCAGCAGCAATTGCTTTCCAAGTCATTCCACAAATTAATTTAATAAACGTCGATGATGCAAAACATTTGTGGGTAGGAGAACCTTCGGTTTATCGAGTGCTTACCGAGATCGCAAAGATTATTGCGCCAGAGAGTTTGCCTCTACCTACCGAGTACTAATTCTTATCAGCCTGGGGATAGACAACTTCTTCAAGAATAAGAAGTACTGCGGCAGCTAGTGGCACAGCCAAGATTCCACCAACTAAACCAAGAAGTGAAGTTCCGATTAGTGCAGCAATAATTGTTACAAGTCCCGGTATTGATAGTGAGCGCTTCATGACTCTTGGGGTCAGAACATAATTTTCAAACTGGACATAAATTATGTATGAGGCAAGGGCAATGGCGGCGATAAGCGGCGAATCGGTAAGGGCAATCAAAGTAACTATGGTCATTCCAATAAAGTGACCAATCAACGGAATTAAACCGCAGACAAATACGACGAGAGCAAGCGCACCCTTATATGGCAGATCTAGCGACAGACCAAGAATTAAAATGAAGATACTTGCGAAGAAAGAGATTGTTATTTGTCCACCAACGAAGGCGCCGACACGAAAGATGATTGCATCGCTTATTTTTGCTACTCGTTCGCGACGGCTTGCAGGAACAAGGCGGTAAGCATCCTGAGTTACAGTTGGAAGTGCGGCAAGGAAATAGAGAGTTAATACGAGAATTGTAAGCATCGATAGTGCTCCTGAAATTACTGCCTTGCCAACTCCGATTACGCCACCGAATGCACCAATTACAAATTTGCCATCTTTAATGGAGGATTGCACTTTGTTTTGAATGGTGTCGATGATTCCATAATTAGTATTTAACTCATTGATCGTTGCATTGTTCTTTAGATCTGAAATCATCTGTGGCGCATTATTAATAAGAGCGTTTACTTGATCGATAATTAGGGGAGCAGCAACCCAGATAAATACTCCAACAAAGGCAATTACAAGTGAAACTGTCGATGCAACAGCTTTGGCTCTATTAAGACCTCGACGTTGAATAAATAGGACCGCAGGGTTTAGCCCCATGGCGAAGAAGAGAGATATGACAATTAACATAAAAACTTGGCTGGCAGAGGCAAGAGCGCGAAGCAGAGTGATAGCAATTATCGCTCCCGATGCTGCGAGAAAACCAAAATAGAAAGGATGTGAATGATTTAGTGGTTCACCGACAGTGCCAAAGTCTTCAGGAGCAGCGGCCTTCTTCTTTCTTGCAAGAGTTGGTCGCTTAAGGATTGGTTTTAATTTTGCCATGGTCTTATTTTAACGGCGCGTTAACTAAAAATAGGAGAGAATGGCCTCGTGGCTGACCTACGAATAACTGGACTCGCAGAAGAGATGTCTTCGCTTGCTCGAATGCCTTGGTCTAAACAACTCGAGGAGTGGCCAGAAGATGCATCCCTCACAGATATGCGCGGTATTTCTCGCCACATTGTGCGACTTATAAAGGTGAATGCCAACCATGATTCACCGATCTTCGCAATCAAAGAGACTGTTCCAGAATTCGCCAACCGCGAATATGCGCTCTTGCGCGAATTAAATAGCCGTGAAGCACCTTGTGTTGAACCCGTAGCGGTAATTGAAAACCGCCGAGACCTAGATGGCAACGAACTTCCTGCGGCGCTTGTGACGCATTACTTACCTTTCTCATTACCGTATCGCGTAATTCTTAGCGCCGAGATCACACCCCATGAAATTACAAATATGGCCAACGCGCTTGCTCTGCTCTTAGTTCGACTGCACTTGCTTGGATTTTGGTGGGGAGATTGCTCACTTTCAAATACTTTATTCCGCCGCGATGCCGACCAATTTGCGGCCTATCTTGTGGATGCTGAAACTGGAGAGTTCCAAACCCAACTTACTGATGGCCAACGCGAACATGATTTAGATATTTCTCTTTTTAACGTTGCTGCCGAGTTAGAAGATTTAAAGATTGCGGGTGTTTTAACAGCCGACATGGATCCAGTGCGCGCTAGTGAAGGCGTTATAAAAAGATATCGCAGACTTTGGAAGGCGCTACGCGAACCACAAATTCTTGATCCAGATGATCGCCATGCGGTTGAAGGTGCCATGCGCCAACTTCAAGATCTCGGATTTGCAGTTGAAGAAGTTGAAGTATCAATCAACGGCGACAAAGGTGAATTAAAGTTCCAACCAAAACTTGTGGCTGCCGGATATCACCAAAATCGCCTTCTTGTATTACTCGGAATCCAGGCTGAAGAGTTTCAAGCAAAGCGTTTGCTCGCATCATTTGATCGCTTCCGCGGTCGTGAGGCGACACCGAAACCTCCGATTCATGACAGTGCGCGCCGTTGGCTCAGCGGCACCTATCACCACGTAATGAGTCAAGTGCCAAGTGAATTACAAGATCGCGTTGAACAAACGCAGATGTTCCATGAAATTCTCGAGCATCGCTGGTACATCGGGGAGCAAGCAGGTCATGATTTAGGTCTAGATTTTGCAACAAAAGATTACATCGAAAACATCCTTCCCTTTAGAACCTATGTCGGTGTGAGCGTTCCGGGGATACACGAACCTCCCTCAAAATAATTGTTGCTTGAATTTCGCTAGGATTACGCCATGAGTTTGCCCCCACTGCCAAAGAATTTCGCAAGCGCAGTGGATCTAAGTAGCCTCGGTAAGCCACCGGCAGAAGAAATCGCAACGCCAGGAATTCCTGTCACACAATCCAATTTAGTTACCGAAGTATTGCCCGCATCAAATCAAAAAGTTGTAATTCTTATTTGTTGGTCACCGCGAAGCGCCGAAGCAATTTCGCTCCTTGAAATTATGGGCAAGTTCCAAGAGGCAGATCTACTTCCGAGTGGAGAGCCCGCCTGGATTCTTGGAACTGTAAATGTTGATACCGAAGTTCAAGTTGCCCAAGCGCTTCAAATTAAATCCGTTCCAATTGCAATTGCGATTATCCAAGAACAGATGGTTCCGCTATTTGAAGCAGTTCCAAACGCTGAACAAATTCGCTTAGTAGTAGATAAAGTTATTGGACTTGCAGCAGAACGGGGCGTTGGTGAAGCGCTAGCTAAATCTGAAGTTATTGAAATTCCAATGGAGCCTGAAGAGATTGCAGCAATGGATGCTATGGAAAAAGGCGATCTGGTTGGCGCGAAAACCCAGTATGAAAAATGGTTAGCCCGCAAACCTGGAGATAATTTGGCAAAACTTGGCTTAGCCCAGACGGAGTTAATTATTAGAGTAAAAGATTTGGATCCTAAGGAAGTTTTAACGCTCGCAACCGTAAATCCAACTGAAATTTCAGTTCAATTAAAGGCTGCCGATGTCGAAATTGCTAGCGGACTCAATAAAGAGGCCTTTACTCGTTTAATTCAATTGATTAAGGTTAGTGTTGGTGATGAAAAGAAGAGTGCTCGAGAGCATTTGCTAGAACTCTTCACACTAGTTGACCCATCAGATCCGGATTTGATTTCGGCCCGTAAAGAACTCGCGAGTGTGCTCTATTGAAATCTAAATTCTCCAAGGCTGAACGCCGGGCACTCAATCTTTTGTTCTTACCTTTCGGCGTAGGTACGATGGCAACTTCTACGAGATTTCCAGAAATTCGCGACAACCTGAACCTCAACAATGGAGTATTTGGTACCTACCTAACACTTGGCGGAATCGGCTCTCTTATTGCCTTTACATTTGTTGGAAATATCGTTCATAAGATTGGAATCAAACCGGTAATTCTGGTGGCATCAACTGGTTTATTTGCGACGATGGCTGCTATTCCACATATTAAAAACCCATTGATTTTCTTGGCTTCAAATATATTGATCGCTCTTTTCTGGGTCTCATTTCATATTTCAAACAATAGCCAAGCAATTCATCGACAGGAGGAGATAGGAGAATTAATACTTCCCAAGCTTCACGGTTTATGGAGTCTTGGTGCACTGCTAACTGCGATTCTTGCTATCGCAATCACTCCATATGTGTCACTTGCTTGGCATATCGATGTCCTGGAGCTCGTAATGTGGCTCGCCACCTTATATGGAATTTCCAAATCAACGCCTTTCTTTATTGATAAATCCGATGATGAAACCGCGATTCCAAGAATTTCATTTGCCAGTTTAATTACTTCCGTAAAGAGTCAACCAGTGATTGCAATTACTATGGTTTTAGCGATGCAGATGGAATTCGCAATTCAAGATTGGTCTGCCATCTTTTCCCGAGATTCAATTGGCATGAGCGCATCAGCAAGTATTTATGGATACACTGTCTTTATTGGGGCCATGATTATTTTCAGGTTAAATGTTCAACGATTACACAAAGCATTTACTGAAGCCCAGCTACTTAAATTTCTTCCCTTAATAGGGGGAATCGGCTTCATTGCATTTGTTCCTCTTGGAACATTTATTGCCGAAACTAGTGTGAAATTTGGTTTCGTTCTTGCCTTACTTGGATTCGCGCTAGGAGGCTTCGGCTCATCTATCTTGTCTCCCACATTCTTTGGGATTGCCTTTAGAAATTCGAGTCTGCCAAGCAGTGTCGTTGTTGCTCAACTTGGTTTAATCTCAGCGGTATTAACTTTCTTCATCAAAATTGTTATTTCCTGGGTCGCACAAGCTACTTCTGTAACGGTTGCTCTTATGATTCCAGCACTTATGTTGCTTGCGACCTCGAAGTTCTCACATTTTGGTCGCACAACGAAAGATTAATCAGCCAGAACCTTCGGTATTTCCTGGATCTGCTGCGCTGATGTCATTCAAGCGATATTTATCTAGCGCCTCTTGAACTACCTTGTTCTTAATTTCGCCCGCTTCAGCAAGTTGTGAAAGAGCCGCAACAACGATTGATTCGGCATCAACTTTGAAGTGACGGCGTAGTGCGCCGCGAGTATCTGATAAACCAAAGCCATCGGTTCCAAGTGAATAGAAATCTTGCTCTACCCAAGGGGAGATTTGATCTTGCACTGCGCGCATGAAATCGCTTACCGCAATGACCGGACCATCTTGATCGCCCAATTTCTTAGTAATATACGCGCTCTTCTTATCACTTGGATTTAGCAAGTTATGTCGATCTACTGCTAATCCATCGCGACGAAGTTCATTCCATGAAGTAACTGACCAGACGTTGGCCGCGATACCCCACTCATCTGCGAGCAATCTCTGAGCTTTAACTGCCCAGTTAACTGCAACACCAGATGCAAGCAGTTGAACTTTCTTTTTGCCCTTAGTTGCAGGGGAGTAAAGGTAAATTCCCTTAAGCAGACCATCAACATCCAAATTATCTGGTTGTGCTGGTTGCATATATGGCTCGTTGTAAAGGGTTAAGTAGTAATAAATATTCTCATTATTTTCGCCATACATACGATTCAAACCATCGCGAACAATATGTCCAAGTTCGTAACCAAATGCTGGGTCGTAACAAACAATTGCTGGATTTGTTGAGGCCAAGAGATGTGAATGTCCATCTTCATGTTGTAAGCCTTCGCCATTTAGCGTGGTTCGGCCAGCAGTTGCACCGAGAACAAATCCTCGTGCCATCTGATCTGCCGCTGCCCAGAAAGCATCGCCGGTGCGTTGGAAACCAAACATTGAGTAAAAGATGTAGAGCGGAATCATTGGAACATCGTGGGTTGAATATGAAGTTCCAACTGCGGTAAAAGAGGCGGTTGAACCTGCTTCATTGATACCTTCATGGAGAATTACGCCCGAAGTAGATTCCTTGTAGGAGAGCATAAGTTCGCGGTCTACTGAAGTGTAAGTCTGACCTTGTGGTGAATAAATCTTCAGCGATGGGAAGAGCGAATCCATTCCAAAGGTACGAGCCTCATCCGGAATAATTGGAACAAAGCGCTTACCCATATTTGGATCTTTCAATAAATCTTTTAGTAATCGCACAAAGGCCATAGTCGTTGCGATTTCTTGGTGTCCCGAACCACGAGCTACTGCATCGTAAGTTTCAATAGGTGGTTGAATAAGGGGAGCAGAATCTTTACGACGAGATGGCATAGAGCCACCGAGTATTGAACGTCGTTCCATCATGTATTTGTATTCTGGAGAATCAACGCCTGGATGATAATAAGGCGGCGCCTTGGCATCGATTTGTTCATCAGTTAACGGAATCTGCAAAGTATCGCGGAAAGCAAGAAGATCTTCATGAGTCATCTTCTTCATCTGGTGCGTTGAGTTACGAGCTTCAAAGTGTGAACCAAGAGTCCAACCCTTAATTGTTTTCGCAAGAATTACAGTTGGGCGACCATTATGTTCTGATGCTTGTTTATATGCCGCAAATAATTTGCGATAATCATGGCCACCACGTTTTAGCGCCCAGATTTTTTCATCTGACCAATCAGCAACCATTGCAGCAGTACGCGGATCGCGACCGAAGAAATGTTCACGAACATATGCACCAGATTCAGCTTTAAATGTTTGGTAATCGCCATCGTTTGTCTTCGACATCAGATCAACAAGAGCGCCTTCGCGATCCATCGCTAGCAATTCATCCCATTCGCGGCCCCAAATAACTTTAATTACATTCCATCCGGCGCCACGGAAAATAGATTCAAGTTCTTGAATAATTTTGCCGTTACCGCGGACCGGACCATCAAGGCGTTGCAAGTTACAGTTAATTACAAAAGTTAAGTTATCTAGACCTTCGCGAGCAGCAAGACTAATTGCGCCAAGCGTTTCTGGCTCATCACATTCGCCGTCTCCAAGAAATGCCCAGACATTCTGATCGCTCGTATCTTTAATTCCACGGCCTTGTAGATAACGATTGAAGCGCGCCTGATAAATCGCGTTGATTGGTCCGATACCCATCGAAACAGTTGGGAACTCCCAGAACTCTGGCATCAAACGAGGATGCGGATATGAAGAAAGTCCACCACCTTCATGTGAAAGTTCTTGACGGAAGCCATCCATCTGATGTTCAGTTAAGCGTCCTTCAAGAAATGCACGTGCATACATTCCGGGACTTGCATGTCCTTGATAAAAAATTTGGTCTCCGCCACCTGCATGATTTCTGCCGCGGAAGAAATGATTAAATCCAACTTCATATAGTGATGCAGAAGATGCATATGTAGAAATATGTCCACCAACACCAATTCCTGGACGTTGTGCGCGATGAACCATAATCGCCGCGTTCCATCGCATGAATGCGCGGATGCGACGTTCGATAAATTCATCACCAGGAAACTCTGGTTCTTGTTTTGGTGGAATTGTATTTATGTAATCAGTTGCGCGAAGCGCTGGAACTCCAAGATTATTCTCACCGGCACGATCCAACATTGCGAGCATTAAGTAACGTGCGCGAACTGGACCGGCGCTCTTCAATACGGCATCGAGCGATTGCTTCCACTCTGCGGTTTCTGCAGGATCGGTGTCGACTAGCTGATCGATTAAATGGTCAGGGGCCTGGTCGTTTGCGCTCATGGCGTTATCTTTCCATGAATTTGCCGCCAACTTTCCACATATATTCCACTCTATTTTTATGCCCCTCTTGCGCAATTGGCAAAGGTTCGGTGGACTTCTCCTGCTCTCGAAAGGAGGCAGAACCCCGATGGGGGTAGATCTGATTGTTGAACGTCTCGCTCTTGAACCAGGAGAGTTGATTCTTGAAATCGGACTCGATTCCGATTGTGATAACGAATTTCGCAGCGCCATAGAAAAGCGAACCGGAACAAAATTCATTGAAGATGCGGCAACTGAAGTTGTCGATGCCGTCCTTTTCTGGTGGCGAGATGGCGATGGCGATCTAGTTGATGATTTGATGGATGGCCTCACATATTTATCTGAAACCGGACCAATCTGGCTCATCACTCCTAAGGTAAATCGCGAGGGTCATGTCGAGCCAAGTGATATTCAAGAAGCTGCCCCGACAGCTGGACTCTCACAGACGGTATCCTTCTCCATCGGTACAGATTGGACTGCAACTAAATTGGTTGCCAGAAAAGCCAGTCGCAAATAATTAGGAGAGAACATGTCGCTAGCAATTGGATCACCCGCACCAGAATTTAATTTAACTGATCAACATGGTGCAAAAATTTCACTATCATCTTTCAAAGGTTCAAAGAACGTTGTAGTTCTTTTCTATCCCTTCGCATTCTCAGGTACTTGCACTGGCGAATTATGTGGGCTGCGCGATGATTTAGCAGCATTCCAAAATGAAGATGTGCAATTAATCGCAATCTCTTGCGATCCAATGTATGCGCAGAAAGCATTTTCCGAAAAAGAAGGTTATAACTTCCCAGTTCTCGCCGACTTCTGGCCACATGGCGCAGCGGCTAAGGCTTTCGGTGTCTTTAACGAAGATCACGGTTGTGCAATACGTGGAACTTTCATTATTGATAAGGCAGGTGTTCTTCGCTGGCAGGTAGTAAATGGCCTCGGAGATGCGCGTAACTTGGTTGATTACAAGGCAGCGCTCGCAGCACTTTAATAAAAAGCGCAATGAATTTTTAATACTGCCAATCTGCAGGTAGAGTGCGGCAGTACGTTTGGGGTGGTTAGCTCAGTGGTAGAGCGCCTCGTTTACACCGAGGATGTCGGGGGTTCGAAACCCTCACCGCCCACCAAATAAAATAATTACATAGAAGTTGGTTTTAAAGTCTCGAGCGAGAGTGAGGTCTATGTGAAAGCCTCTGTTTCTGACCAGAATAACCTCATCGAATTACAGCGCATCGATACTGCGATTATGCAGGCAACTCATAAATTAAAAACTCTGCCAGAACGCGAACAACTCACCGCAATCCTTGCTCGGCTTTCTACGAGCGACGAACTTCTAGTCGTGGCCGAGGCTGAACTTGCAGATGTAACAATCGATTTACGACGCAGCGAAGTTGATGTCGAATCGGTCGCAGATCGCATGGCGAAAGATGAAGCAAGACTTTCAGGTGGAAGCGCCTCTCCTAAAGAGTTAGAACAGTTGCAACACGAGTTAGCGACGCTTGCAAAGCGCAAGGCCGAACTTGAAGATGGCGAATTAGAAATCATGATGAACGTTGATGCTTCAAAGGAGAAAGTTGCAGTCATAAAGAGTGATGAAGAGGGCTTGAAGAAGTTAGAGCTCGAGATAAATATTCGACTAGAAAATGCAGTCACAGAACTGGATCGAGAGATAGCGCTGAAGAAATCTGAGCGCACTCTCTTAGCGCCAAAGATTGATGTTGCACTAATTGAGTTGTATGAGAAAGTTAAGGCGAGCGGTGGGGGAATCGGAGCCGCGCTATTAATTGGCAATACTTGCGATGGCTGTCGCCTTGCTATCAATGCAGTTGAGATGGATCGCATTAAATCTCTGGATTCTGAGGAAGTTTTGCGCTGTGAAGAGTGCCGACGAATCTTGGTACGAATTTAAATGAGCCGCGCTTTTATTATTTCTGCCGACGGTGGTTCTCGTGGAAATCCTGGTCCCGCTGCTTATGGCGCCGTTGTCTCTGAAAATGGAAAAATTTTGCATGAACTCTTTGAAACTATTGGTATTGCGACAAACAATGTTGCCGAATATAGCGGGCTCCTTGCTGCGCTCCGTAAAGTAAATGAGATTGACCCAACTGCAACAGTTGAAGCGCGAATGGATTCAAAGCTGGTTGTTGAACAGATGTCGGGACGCTGGCAGATAAAGCATCCGGATATGCGCGAGCTTGCGAAGTTGGCACGTGATGCCCACCCACATGATTTGGTAACTTATAAGTGGATACCACGCGATGAAAATTCACATGCTGATCGTCTTGCGAATAAGGCGCTAGATGGCGATGTAAGTACCGATGCTCCACTACAGAAGAACTTTTTAGTCGAACGCCTTGTTTCCGGTGAGAAGCCAACTGTTATTTACTTCGTAAGACATGGTGAAACTATTTTGACTCCAGAGCGACGCTTTTCTGGGGGAGATGGCTCAGACCCCGAGTTAAGTCATGAAGGAATTGCTCAGGCAGAAGCGGTTGCAAAAGAACTTGGTGCACGCAAGGCAGATTTATTGATTGTTTCTCCGATGGTTCGCACCGTACAAACTGCAGAGCGAATTGCGAAAGCAACTGGCTTGAAAATTGAATTAGATGAGGCTTGGCGTGAAGCGGGCTTTGGTGAGTGGGATGGTTTAAAGATTTCGGAAGTGAAAGAACTTTATCCAAACGAGTGGCTTGCCTGGGTTTCAAGTACCGCGGCCCCAGCGGGATTAGGTGGCGAATCTTATGAAGATGTTGCGGCAAGATCTGAACTTGCACTTACTAATTTAGTTTTAGAACATCCAGGAAAAACAATTATTGTCGTTACACATAATTATGTAATTAGATCACTTGTCGCCATAGTTTTAGGAGCGCCATTGGAGAGCGTCTTTCATCTTGATGTATTGCCGTGCAGTATTACGACTATAAATACCTGGGGATCTGATGGCCTGCGGGCGCTGCGTGGGCTAAGTGAGCGGAGCCACCTAAAATAAAGCATCACCCACTCGTATCAACCCTTGCATCCTTGTAAAGAGTCCATTCGATGACTAGCGTTCGGTGGATGTTCGCAGGGAAGAGTCCAGATTCTGGGCTGAAAAGTCGAAGCCCTCGAGAACTCGCTTGGCGTCGTTTTAGGTCAAACAAGATTGCAATACCTTCCGCGCTTGCTTCATTTTCAATTGCCTTTATTGCAATCTTTGCACCCGTTATTGCTTGGGTTATAAATGTCAGTCCAACAGAACGTGATGCAAACGCCATTACTGCGCGCGGAGAAACAATTGGAAGCCTTGGTGGAATAAGTTGGAACCATCCACTTGGTGTTGAACCTGGAATTGGTTATGACTTACTTGCTCGTCTGATGTATGGCTCGCGGATCTCGTTCATGGTTGCTGTGATCTCTACATTTGCAACTGTTGCGATTGGTTTAATGATTGGAATAATTGCCGGGTATTACCGAGGACGAGTCGATGCAATCTTTGGACGTTTCACCGATTTTCTATTGTCTTTCCCATCTTTCTTTATGATTATTGCGCTAAGTGTTCCTATGATCCAGCGGATTGAAAAATCTGGGATTGCTAGAGATAACGGCGCTCGAATTCTTTACCTAATTATTATTCTCTCGTTCTTTGGTTGGCCCTATTTTTCAAGAATTATTCGCTCCCAAGTTTTGTCGCTGCGTGAGCGAGATTATGTAATCGCTGCTCGAGCACTCGGCGCATCCAACCGTCGAATTATTTTTAAAGAACTATTGCCAAATCTTTGGACTCCAGTAATCGTTTATGTCTCCTTGGCGCTACCGGGCTACCTAGCCGCTGAAGCTGTCTTTTCATACCTCGGAATAGGCGTTCAGCCACCGTCTGCCACGTGGGGATTGATAATTGCAGACTCAACTAAGTACATTTTAAATGAGCCAACCTATTTCTTTGTCCCCGCCGTATCGTTAATCTTGGTCGTACTGTCCTTCAATTTATTGGGAGATGCAATTCGAGATGCACTAGATCCAAAGTCAGAACAGAGTTAAAAAAAGTAATACAAACCAAGGCAAGAAAAAGGAGAGAGAATGGCAAGAGTCAAAAAATCAACTAGCATCGCAATCGTTGCGGTTCTGGGACTTGCAGTTGTTGCAGGTGGACTAGTACAGATGAGCAGCGGTGGTTCATCAAAGGGTGGAACGATCACTTATTTGACTCACTCCGAAGCTTGGACACACGCTGATCCAAACCGTAACTACACCGGTCAACACATTGCGTGGTTCGGTTCATATTTACAACGCACACTTACTGCTTATGCACGCGCCGAAGGTTCTGCTGGTTCAGCTGTTGTAGCTGACCTTGCAACCGATACCGGTCGATCATCAAATGGAAATAAGACTTGGGAGTTCACACTTCGTGATGGCGTTTCATTTGAAGATGGTTCACCAATCACTTGCGAAGATATTAAGTACGGAGTTTCACGTACCTTCGCGACCGATGTAATCACCGACGGCCCTACCTATGCAATTGGAATGCTTGATGTTCCATCAGCAGAAGATGGTTCATCTGTTTACAAGGGCCCATATGCAACCGAAGGAAATGACACAGCTGCTTACGATAAGGCTGTTACATGTTCTGAAGATAACAAGACAATCACATTTAACTTGAAGCGCGCAGTTGGCGACTTCAACTACACAACTACTTACCTATCATTTGGGCCAGTTCCAAAGGCTTCAGATAAGGGAGATGCTTACGATATGGCTCCAGTTTCTTCTGGTCCATACAAGATCGAGAAGTACAAGGCTAAGGATGAAATGGTTCTTGTCCGCAATACAAATTGGGATAAGAAGTCAGATCCAATTCGCAACGCATTCCCAGACCGCGTAGTTGTTCGCTTTGGTCTGGCTGAAGAAGTTCGCGATCAATTGGTTCTAAATGATTCCGAAAAGAACTCAATGTCACTCGATGCTGTATTGCCAACAAACTTGCCAACAGTCTTTGATGATGATGGTAAGCCAAATAGTAAGTTTGCAACTCGTGCACTTAACGTCTACGACCCTTATGTAACTTACTCAGCGGTTAACGTTAAGAAGGTTCCTTGCTTAGATATTCGCAAGGCCATTTACTATGCACGTGATTACGCTGGATTAATTCAGCTTGGTGGCGGCGCAGCATTCGGTGGAGATCCTGCAGATGGCGTAATTAAGCCGCTGATGGGTCTTGACTATGCAAAGGTAACTGGACTTGATGAGTTCAAACCTGAAGGTAACGCTGAAGCAGCAAAGAAATATATGGATGCCGCAAAGAGTGCGTGCCCAGATGTTTATGCGAAGGCAACAGATCCAAAGCGTGGACTTTACTTCGACTTTGCAGACACAGACACAAATAAGAAGTCTGCTGCAATCTGGATTGACTCAATGAAAAAGAATGCAGGCATCACAATGAAGTTCAACTACATTGAAGCCGGTTCTTACTACGCAGTTGTTCTAGATCAGACCAAGCAGGGCGATCTCTCTCGCGCTGGTTGGGCACCTGACTGGGCGAATGCCTCAACAGTAATTCCAGAACTCTTCACCGAAACTGGTGGATTCCCAATGTCACAGAACTGGGGAGATCCTGCTTACAAGGCATTTAAAGAGAAATCAGATGCTGCCTTGTCAGAACCAGACCGCACGAAACAAGGAAAGATGTGGGCAGAGCTAAATCAATATGCAATGGATCAAATGTGGGTAATCCCTGGCGTATTCTCAAAGACACAAGAAGTTTGGGGCTCCGGCCTCGGCGGTGTGTACTTCTGGGAACCACAGGGTGCACCATCATTCGGTGATATCTACATCAAGTAAGTAATTCGTAAATACGAAGGTGGATGTGGGAGTGAAATATCTCTCGCATCCATCTTCTATGTAATAAATGTTTTTTGATCGATAATTGCCTTATTAATGATTAGTTGGATGGGAGTGGTTTAAGTCCGTGTTTGCATATATCTCAAGACGCCTAGCGGTTTCGCTTCTAATCCTTCTGACTGTTAGTTTTGCGGTTTATGTAATTTTTGCATTTCTACCCTTTGATCCGGCGGCGCTTACCTGTGGAAAGAATTGCAATGATCCTGGAATCATCGAAGCCAACCGACGTCGTCTCGGTTATGACTTACCGTTCTTCACACAATATTTTATATTTTTAAAGGGTCTCTTTTTTGGTCGTTCTTTTGGTGAAGGCGCGGCTTTAATCAATTGTCCCGCTCCGTCACTGGGTTACTCATTCCAACAACATGCCTGCGTCACTAGCCTGATTGGCGAAGCACTTCCTGTCACTTTCTCACTCGCAATTGGTGCAATCTTTATGTGGTTGGCACTTGGAATAGGCCTAGGCATTCTTGCAGCCAGATTCCGTGGTCGCATTGTCGATCGATTGAGCACAATATTTGTTCTAATCGGTACTTCACTCCCAACGTTCTTAACTGGTCTCTTGCTATTGGTCTTCGTAGTTATTCGTTGGGGCTTAATTCCTTTCCCCTCGGGGAACTACACACCATTCTTAGAGAATCCATTTGAATGGGGACAGATATTGTTCTTGCCTTGGTTGACTCTGGCATTTGCTTATGCTGCTTTGTATACAAGGTTTGTTCGCAGTTCTGTAATTGATACCTCAAATGAAGATTACATTCGTACTGCACGTGCAAAAGGCTTGTCTGAAGGCGTAATTCTTGGCAAGCACACACTTCGTGCCGCACTGGCACCGATTGCAACAATGGCAGGTTTGGATTTCGCAGGGCTACTTGGTGGCGCAATTTTAACTGAATCAGTTTTCAATCTTCCCGGACTTGGTCGGCTTGCAATTAGTGCGGTCGTTAAATATGACCTACCGATAATTGTTGCAACAACTTTATTAGCAGCTTTCATTGTTGTAATCATGAACCTAATCGTCGACATTCTCTATGCCTATATAGATCCTAGAGTTCGAGTCGCATGACCCTTCTTAAAGTTGAAAATTTATCGATTGATTTTCCAACTCCAGATGGTTTAGTTTCTGCGGTTCACGAAACCTCATTTGAAATTAGCGCTGGTGAGACTCTTGCGATAGTTGGTGAATCTGGGTCAGGAAAAACCGTAACCAATTTAGCTCTGATGGGGTTGATTCCTCCGCGCACAGCAAATATTTCAGGTTCTGCAATCTTTGAATCTCATGATGGACCAATCGATTTACTATCAATCGACAGGAACGAACTTCGTAAATATCGCGGTAAAGATATTGCAATGATCTTCCAGGATCCAATGTCAGCGCTGCACCCGTTCTACACAATCGGGGACCAAATTATTGAAGCTCATCAAGTCCACAATCAAGTCGATATGAAAGTTAGTAAAGCAAGAACTATTGAGCTCCTAGAGTTAGTGGGAATTCAAGGTGCAGGAACTCGTTTGAAGTCATATCCACACCAATTTTCTGGTGGCATGCGCCAACGTGTAATGATTGCTATGGCTCTAGTTAATAATCCATTGCTCTTGATTGCCGATGAGCCGACCACTGCGCTAGACGTAACAGTACAAGCGCAGATAATAAAATTATTAGAAGATTTACAGAAAGAATTCAAGATGGCGATGATTTTAATTACTCACGACATGGGAGTAGTCGCCGGCGCTGCTGATCGCGTAAATGTTATGTATGCGGGGCGCATAGTTGAGAGCGCCAACGTCCGAGATTTATACGGAAATCCTCTGATGCCATACACCCAAGGGCTACTCGCATCTGTTCCTAGAATGGATCGACCACATACCAATCGGCTAGCCGCCATTCCAGGGCAACCACCTTCAATGATTGCGTTGCCATCTGGGTGTTCGTTCAACCCACGATGCGGACGCAAGGATGAAGTTGGCGCAAATAAATGTGAAACCCAGATGCCTGAATTAACTCCAAGAGGCAGCGGACACTTATCACGGTGCTTCATAGGGGAGAGCGTATGAGCTCGCCAATAATTGAAGTCAAAGATTTACAAAAATTCTTTCCGCTAGCTTCACAAGGAATTTTCTCTCGAGTAAAAGGTGATAACAAAGCGGTTAACGGTGTTAGTTTCTCAATTAACCAAGGCGAAACACTTGGATTGGTAGGCGAATCCGGTTGTGGAAAATCAACTGTCGGCCGCACAATTTTAAAGTTATATGAACCAACTTCTGGTTCTATTACTTTTGAGGGTGAGGATATAACCAAGTATTCAAATAGCAAGATGAAGCCACTTCGCACCAAGATGCAGATGATCTTCCAAGACCCATATTCATCGCTAAATCCCCGTCACACTATCGGTTCGGTTATTGCTGCCTCTTATGAAATTCAGAACATCACTCCTGATGGTGGCGTAAAGAGAGCCGTTCAAGAACTTATGGAGCGAGTTGGGTTAAATCCCGAGCACTACAACCGATATCCGCATGAATTCTCAGGTGGCCAACGCCAGCGTATTGGTATTGCTCGTGCACTCGCGATGAAGCCAAAGTTTATTGTTTGTGATGAACCAGTATCAGCGCTCGATGTCTCGATTCAAGCACAGGTAATTAATCTTCTTGAAGATTTGCGTGATGATTTTGGACTTTCTTATCTTTTCATTGCACACGATTTATCCGTGGTTCAACATATTTCTGATCGAGTTGCTGTGATGTATCTCGGTAAAATTATGGAAGTTGCGGATGTTGAAAATATTTACAATGCACCGCACCACCCCTACACAAAAGCGCTGCTATCGGCGGTCCCACTTCCTGATCCATTATTGGAAGAGAAGCGCGAACAAATTGTTTTATCAGGCGATCTACCAAATCCAGCAAATCCACCAAAGGGATGTGTATTCAATACCCGTTGTTGGAAGGCGCAAGAAGCCTGTTTCACAACCGAGCCGTTGCTACTTCAAGTTGGCGCATCACAAGTTGCTTGTCATTTCCCTGAATAGCGGTCACTTTCTTTCGAAGTAAAGGCACGATATTCTCGCCAAATGAGTGATCCGAACTATTCATCCCGAATCTTGCATGCCGCAACTGGTTCAAAGTTAACAGCCAAAGGCTGGGGCCAAGAAGCTGCGATTCGAATGTTGCACAACAATTTGGATCCTGCGGTAGCAGAGCATCCGGAAAAACTTGTTGTTTATGGTGGAACCGGGAAAGCGGCACGTAACTGGCCCTCATTTGATGCGATTGTTAAATCACTTACAAATTTGAACGATGATGAGACTCTGCTCGTGCAATCTGGAAAACCAGTTGGGGTATTCCAAACACATGAGTGGGCGCCGCGAGTACTAATCGCAAATTCAAATTTAGTTGGGGACTGGGCGAACTGGCCCGAATTTCGTCGCCTCGAACATCTTGGCTTAACTATGTATGGTCAAATGACAGCAGGTTCTTGGATCTACATCGGAACTCAAGGAATTCTGCAGGGAACGTATGAGACATTTGCTGCAGTTGCAGCAAAGAAATTTAACGGAACCCTGCAAGGAACTCTTACTCTCACTGGGGGATGCGGAGGAATGGGTGGCGCCCAACCCTTAGCGGTAACAATGAATGGTGGGGTTTGCTTAGTTATTGATATCGATAAGTCACGGTTAGAGAAACGAATTCAAAGTAGATATTTAGATGAAATCGCAGATAATCTCGATGATGCGATTGCGCGAGTTTTAAAGGCGAAGAGTGATCGACGTCCGTTATCAGTAGGACTTGAAGGCAATGCCGCAGAACTTTTCCCACTGTTGCTATCAATGGATGTTCCTATCGATATCGTCACTGATCAAACTTCAGCACATGATCCATTTTCCTATGTACCAATTGGCGTAGATGTTCATGATGCCGAACAACTAGCGAAAGATAAACCAGAAGATTTCACAAAGCGTGCCAAAGAATCAATGGCGAAGCATGTTGAAGCGATGGTTGGTTTCATGGATAAGGGCGCAGAAGTTTTTGATTATGGAAATTCTATTCGCGATGAAGCTCGTCAAGGTGGATTTAGCCGCGCCTTTGCCTTCCCTGGTTTTGTTCCAGCATATATTCGCCCGTTGTTCTGTGAAGGTAAAGGTCCATTCAGATGGGTTGCACTATCTGGTGATCCAAAAGATATTTATCGCACAGATAAAGCGGTACTTGATTTGTTCCCAGAAAACGAAGGTTTGCACCGTTGGATAACAATGGCGCAAGAGAAAGTTGCCTTCCAAGGTCTGCCGGCTCGGATCTGTTGGCTTGGATATGGCGAACGCGATAAAGCAGGTTTGGCATTTAATGATTTAGTTGCAAAGGGCGAAGTATCAGCCCCGATAGTTATTGGTCGAGATCATTTGGATTGTGGTTCTGTTGCATCTCCGTACCGTGAAACTGAAGCGATGCTAGATGGCTCTGATGCAATTGCAGATTGGCCACTTCTAAATGCCATGGTAAATATTTCATCTGGCGCATCTTGGGTTTCATTGCACCATGGTGGTGGTGTTGGTATGGGACGTTCTATTCACTCTGGTCAGGTTTCAGTTGCCGATGGCACAAAACTTGCGGCTCAGAAATTAGCGCGGGTATTAACAAATGACCCAGGTATGGGCGTTATTCGCCATGCTGATGCTGGTTATGACATCGCAGTTGATACCGCAAAAGAGCGCCATGTTCACGTGCCTATGTTAGATATTGAATAGTTCTAATGACGAGCAAACTTTTCCACAATATTGGGCAACTTGTAACAAATGATCCCCTGCACGATGGAACAAAGTTGGGTGTTATCGAAAATGCGGCGCTACTTGTCGAAGATGGGGTTGTTGCTTGGGCTGGCCCAGAAGATGAAGCACCAACTCACCACATAAAGAAGAAGATTGATGTTAATGGTCTCGCACTAATTCCTGGCTTCGTAGATAGCCACAACCACATGATTTTTGCAGGGGACCGCAGCAAAGAATTTCGGGCACGGATGCTTGGTGAAAGTTATTCGTCTGGCGGCATTGCTCATACCGTTGAAAAAACACGATCCGCAAGTGATGAGACCCTGCGTCTTAATGCGCAATCACTTTTTGCTGAAGCCTATTCAAGTGGAACTACAACAATTGAAACTAAATCCGGATACGGCTTGACCATTGAGGATGAACGTCGATCACTAAAAATAGCCCAAGAATTTACCGATGAAACTACATTCCTTGGGGCACATGTTCTTCCTATTGAATACAAAAGCAACCCTAAAGATTATGTGGATTTGGTTTGCGGAAAGATGCTTGAAGCAGTTCTGCCACATGCCAAATGGATCGATGTTTTCTGCGATAAGGGTGCGTTCTCGGTTGAAGATGCCCGCACAATCTTGCAGGCCGGAATGGCTCAAGGTTTGTTACCAAGGTTGCACGCAAATCAAATTCAAGAAGGTGGTGGCGTTCGACTTGGCGTTGAACTTGGAGTTGCATCAGTCGACCATGTTTCGCACATAAGCGTTAAAGATATTGAAGCGCTATCTAAGTCAACGGTAGTTGCAACGCTTTTGCCTGGAGCTGAATTTTCTACGCGCTCGGTTTATCCCGATGTCAGGCCGCTACTAGAGGCAAGTATTACCGTCGCTCTCGCATCGGATTGCAATCCCGGTAGTTCTTTCACAACCAATATGCCATTCATAATTGCAGTGGCAGTTCGCGATATGCACTTTTCACCAGAACAAGCGCTCTGGTCAGCAACTCTTGGTGGAGCTAAGGCGTTGCTTCGCGAAGATGTTGGACATTTATCTGAAGGCGCAAGCGCTGATTTCTCAATCTTAAAGTCCGATTCATATATTCACTTGGCATACCGTCCCGGTGTTAATTTAATAGAACAGGTATGGCGCAATGGCCTCCAAATTAGATAAGACCGTAACGCTTTCAACTTCGGGCGTAACTTTCGAAGATGTTATCAACGTTGCCAGATTTGGTGCCAAAGTTGAACTCGCACCCGAATCTATTGTCGCAATCAAAGCTTCTCGTAAATTCATTGATGAGTATGCCGCGGGCGGAGTTCCGGTTTACGGAGTCTCAACTGGCTTCGGCGCTCTTGCCAATCGCCACATCGATGTTAAAGATCGCACGCAGTTACAGAAATCTTTAATTCGCTCACATGCCGCAGGCGTTGGTCCGGCCGTTGAACGCGAAGTGGTGCGCGCACTTATGTTCTTGCGTCTTAAGACAATGGCGACTGGCCGCACAGGAGTTCGTGTAGAACTAGCTCAACAATATGCAGATTATTTGAATTCCGGCATCACACCATTTGTTCCCGAATTTGGCTCACTTGGTTGCAGCGGTGACCTTGCACCTCTTTCACATTGCGCACTTGCAATCATGGGTGAAGGAGCGGTTCATGATGCAAACGGTGTCGAGATGACGGCGATGCAAGCCCTCAATAACGCTGGCCTTAAACCGATTGAACTAGAAGCAAAAGAGGGTCTCGCTCTCATCAATGGAACTGAAGGAATGCTTGGCATGTTAATTATGGCTTGCTCTGATTTGTATCAACTTGCAACTGTCGCCGACATAACTGCAGCAATGAGTATCGAAGGTCTACTGGGTACCGACCGAGTCTTCGCTCCTGAATTGCATGGGCCACTTCGGCCACAAGTTGGTCAAGCGATAAGCGCAGCAAATATCTTTGCGTTGCTAAAGGGCTCGGGCCTTGTTGCTTCACACCGTGAAAATGATTCAAGAGTTCAAGATGCATATTCACTTCGCTGCGCACCCCAAGTTGCGGGCGCGGTGCGAGACACAATTGATTATGCATCATTAATCGCAACTCGTGAACTTGCGAGTGCTATCGATAATCCAGTTGTGTTGGCTGATGGCAGCGTCCAATCAAATGGAAACTTCCATGGCGCGCCAGTTGGTTACGTTTTAGATTTCCTTGCGATTGCCGCGACAGATCTTGGGTCAATTGCAGAGCGTCGCACCGATCGCGCGCTAGATCAAAATCGTTCTGCTGGATTGCCTCCATTCTTGGCCCATGACCCTGGCGTTGATTCAGGTTTGATGATTGCGCAATACACCCAGGCCGGTTTAGTTAGCGAGAACAAAAGGCTTTCAACACCAGCAAGTATCGATTCGATTCCGAGTTCTGGAATGCAAGAAGATCACGTTTCTATGGGTTGGGCGGCAGCGCGCAAACTTCGCAAAGTTGTGGAAAATACTGCACGGATTTTGGCGATTGAACTTGTTACATCTGCCCGCGCAATTGAGATGCGTGAAGGTTTGAAGCCATCACCAGCAACTGGAAATGTAATTAAGAAATTGCGCACAAAGGTTGGGGGAGTCGGTCCAGATCGATTCTTATCACCAGAACTTGAGGCTGCCGTTGCTATGGTTCAGAGCGGTGAGATATCTAGAGCCGCAAGAGAGATATTGCCGAACTTAAGTTAGCGCGAAGCTAGACCGGCCGCTGCTTCTAAAACAAGCAGTGCAGCAAGGCGAATAGTGCGTTGATCTGGGGTATCAAGCGCCGCATCAATCTCAGTAATATCGATTGCGCGAACTCGTTTATCACTTGCCAGCAAACGTGTTACTTCGCGAATTTCATCAGCAGATATACCGCCAGGAACAGAAGCCGGACAGGCCGGTGCAACAGAGCGATCACAAACATCAACATCTAGATCCACATAAATTTCACGACCACCAGCACCAGCAATCTTTAACGCCTTGGCAATAACTTCCTTCATGGATTTCTTACGCAACTTTGGTCGAGAAATAACCGTTATTCCAAATTCTTTTGCGCGCTGCGAATATTCGGCGCTATTGGCAAAGTCAGAAATTCCTATTTGCACAATGTTCTTACCTGGAAGACCTGCCTCGATTAATCGCCACACCGGAGAGCCATTAGATTTTCCATCTCGCAAATCATGATGGGCATCTAACGTAATTAATCCAACTTTAGATAAATCTGGAAACAATCCCGCAGCGGCCGAATAAGTTATTGAGTTATCGCCACCAAGAGCGACTACTAATTTATGCTTCCAAAGCAGGCCAGAAAGTGCATCAGCGACTCTGGCTTCACCAGCATCGCCATCGGGATTTAAAATATTTCCAAGATCAATAAAGGAGTGTTTGCGTAAATCGATATTGCCTGAAGTGGAAAATGTTGAATATCGAGCCAGCGCTTCGCGAATTGCATCGGGCGTTAAATGCGCACTTGTCGCAGAAAGCGAAGTCTCGTGCGCTGGGATTCCAATTAGTGCGAAATCCGCTGCTGGGTTCGATCCAGCAAATAAAGTGTTAGCACGATCCCATTTGGGATCTTTGGAAAGTTGTGACACGAGTACCTTCTACTTATCCGGATTCGGAACGGTTACATCGCGGACAAAGCTTTCAAGATCATTAACTGATTGTAGAAAGCCACGAAGAGTGCGAAGAGTGGCGCCAAAGTTAGTAAATTCTTCCACCTTCAAACCGTCAGCGTCATACATCTTGCGAAATTCTGGGATGTTATCGAGCATCGGATTCAGGATCTTAGGATCCATCGGTTCTTCAATGCTATTTGGATTAGGAATAATTCCGAGTTCGTTAATCTTTACCTGCCAACTATAAGGTGGGGAGATAACGGCATCTCCACCAATAATCTCACTCCAATGCATAGTATTTCTAAATGCAGCAGATAGAAGGCGAGTGCGATATCCGCGCTCTTTATAAATTTTGTGAGCATTCTTAAAGACTGCAACGCCAGCCCATTCAAGTGAAGCCGGGTCAATAACCACTCCTGTTTTCTCAACACTGACTTTTACCCAATCATCAACACGACCAACCATGATTGTGCAGACAGGACCCATCTGTGAAATATCTAAACCTTCGGCTTCGCGACGCTTTAAGCCACGTTCAATCGCTTCAGCAACAGCAATCGTTTGCGCAACTGAGAATGAAACTGTCGCATTCAAACTAACACCCAAGTAAGTGGCTTCTTCGAATGCGGTAATCGCCTCGGAAGTAACTGGAATCTTTACAATCATATTCTTTGCTAACTTAGAAAATTCAAAGGCCTGTTCAGTCAGCGCCTTAGCATCACGAAAATTGCGGGGATCGGTCTGAATAGATAAGCGACCATTTCGACCATTGTATTTTTCAAATTCGCCCTCAAGTAACTTGGCGGCATTGAGTGAAAGTTCTTTAACCATCGCCCAGCCGATTTGATCATCAGTTACTGTTGGGTTGGCCTTCGAATAATCCTTAATTCTTGCTACCCAATGATCTTGATCTGCCTTTAGCGCGCTGAGTGCAATTACAGGATTGCAGGTTGCCCCAACGATTCCCCAAGTAAGAGCATCTTTGAGTTCCTTCGGATCCGCAGAGTCATTCCAAAGAACTGTTTTTGAATTCTCTTTCATGAACAGGAATGGTGATTGCGTCATGTTTCCTCCGCTAATCGTGCGTTTATATAGATTAGCCTATAAGCCCGCCTAATGTCTGTAAAATTATTGGACTGTCCATTTCTTAAAGTCCCGATTTTGTTGCAGCGCTCTTAAAAAAGAGAGAGGCTTGCGCTATCTATTTGATTACGCGGTAGGAAGTAAGAGACGGATCGCTCGCATATGCAATTCGCACACCAGCCTTCTGACTTGCGGCCAATCCATTAATAATCTCTTCAGTTAATACTTCACCTGGTGCAACTACAGCAACGCCTGGAGGATAGGGTGCAATTAAGTCTGCGCTAACACGACCAATTGCATCGAGCGCTTTTACATATTGGGTATCTGCAAAGAACGCTTCGCGAAGAGAAATCGCGACTATTGGAACGACCGACCAACTCAATGAAGTAGCACTTGCTCGAGTGGGGCCTTGCAGCTTCTTTAAAATTGGAAGAAGCGCCTCTTTGAGAACTTTAAAATCTTCTGCGTTATCAGCCAAAGTAGCCAAGAAAACTATGGTGTCTTGATCAGCCATTTCTACTCGTATGTTTACCTTCTGTAACTCTCTTTCAACAACTACTCCCGAAAGGCCAAGTTCATTTGCACGTAGAACAATCTTTACCGGGTCAAATCTGCCGGCTGCAAATTGCGAAGCATTTAAGAAGATTGGCGCAGCAAACTCTAATTGCATAGCGCTTTTAAAGGAATCTACGTGAGAAAGAAGTTCACCGGTTAGTTGATCACCACGGGTCTGCAGCAATGCGCGACAGCCATCGATAGATGCTAAGGGTGCACCTGCGGGTGAAGTTGTGTGTGTAGTTTCAAAGCTCTGTTCAATGCGCGCAAGATTGAGAAACTTTCCTTGTGCCAGCAAGAGCGCAGATGCGCTGTAACCAGGCAAAGCTTTGTGCACGCTAGTTATTAGCGCATCTGCTCCTAATTGAATTACATGTTTAGGCAGTTGAGAATTAAAGCCAAAGTGACCACCCCATGCTGCATCAATAATCACAGGAATAGAATTGGCGTGTGCCATAGAAATAAGCGCTGGTAAATCTGAGATGGTTCCAAGGTAGCCGGGCTCGGTTAGCAACACGGCGATTGGTTTCTGGTCAAGCGCTTGCTCGAGTTGGGAAAGGGGAATTCCGATAGGAACCCCAGTCGCTTCATTAATTTCGGGCGTTAACCAGATTGGTTCTAAACCAGAGAGAACGAGTGCGCTTAACACCGAACGGTGCGCAGTTCGTGATACTGCAATCTTGTCGCCAGGTTTTCCCAAAGCTAAAATGATTGCTTGGTTGGCATGAGTTGATCCACCGGTAGAAAACCGTGCGTAATCAGCGCCCCAAAAAGATGCCGCTAACGCTTCAGCTCTCTTTAAAGTCCCTTCTGTTAATTTGATTTCATCTAAGCCACCGTATAAAGGTGTATCTGAATCAACCACTGCGCCAAGGCCTGCATCTAGGCGATGGGCCTTCTGCTTGTGACCGGGAATCGTGAACGCAGTTCTGGTGCTCTCGAAGTACGACAGATAAGCGTCAAGCAAAGGTGCGATCTCTCTTAACTCTGAGTTCATCCGATAACCCTAACTTCTTGGCGGGCGAGTGTGAAATAAAGGTTTATACTTTCGACATGACAATAATTACCGCACTGACACAAGAGCGTCGGTTGGTTACTGCTATTCCGGGACCAAAATCTCTTGAGGCGCTCAAGCGCCGTAGTGATGCGACATCTGGTGGTCTTGGGATGTCGATTCCGGTCATAATTGAGCGTGCGAGCGATGCAATCCTGCTCGATATCGATGGGAATCAGATTATCGACCTTGGCTCAGGAATTGGTGTTACAAATGTTGGAAACTCGGCGCCACGCGTGGTTGATCGGGTAATCGAACAAGTTCAAGCATTTACTCATACCTGTTTCACGGTAGCCCCATACCTGGGTTACATCGAGGTTTGCGAAAAATTAAATGCAATAACTCCAGGAACATTTAAGAAGAAGTCGATCCTTGTTAACTCAGGAGCTGAAGCGGTTGAGAACGCAGTAAAAATTGCCCGTCATTACACAAAGCGTCAAGCAATAGTTGTTTTCGAACACAGCTACCACGGTCGCACTAACCTAACTATGGCGTTGACTGCAAAAAATATGCCATATAAAGATGGCTTCGGTCCATTCGCCCCCGAAATTTATCGCGTGCCAATGCCTTACTCATTTCATTGGGTTGGTGATCAAGCAACAATAACTCAAGATTCTATTGAAATGATTACTCATAAGATTGAAAAAGAAATTGGTGCCCACAATGTTGCGGCAATTCTTATCGAGCCAATCCAAGGCGAGGGTGGATTTATCGTCCCACCTGATGGATTTTTGCCAGCACTTTCAAAGTACGCAACCGAGAACGGAATCATTTTTATTGCTGATGAAGTACAAACGGGTTTTGCTCGAACCGGACATATGTTTGCTGTAGAAAATGAAAACGTTGTTCCAGACATGATTGTTACTGCAAAAGGCATCGCAGGTGGACTTCCACTCGCAGGCGTAACCGGACGTGCTGAAATTATGGATTCCGTTCATGTCTCAGGCCTTGGTGGAACATATGGTGGAAACCCACTTGCATGTGCGGCCGCTCTCGGAGTATTTGAAACTTTGGAGGCAGAAAATCTTGTTGCCCGCGCAAACCATATTGGTAAAATTCTTAAAGATTCACTCCGCGCAATGCAGGCAAAGTATTCGGTGATTGGCGAAGTTCGTGGTCGTGGTGCAATGCAGGCAATTGAATTAGTTGAGCCAGGCACAAAGATTCCAAACACCAAAGCAATGAACGCGGTTGTGAAATACTGTCAGAGCAATGGAGTTCTTGTCCTTACCGCTGGCACATATTCAAATGTTGTGCGCTTCTTGCCACCAATCGTGATTACAGATGAATTACTCAAAGATGCGCTTGGCGTTCTTGACGAAGCGCTCGCATCGCTTTAATTCACGCTTAGCAATTGGTCTTTACGGGCTACTGACGTATTCTCTGCTTTGAAGAGTCGCCCGGATCACCGCGTTGTAACTAGTTTTCTAGTGACACCGAGGAAAGTCCGGACTCCGAAGAGCAAAGTGGTGGCTAACAGCCACCCGGAGCAATCCGCGGGATAAGTGCCACAGAAAATAAACCGCCGTTAGCAATAACGGTAAGGATGAAACGGTGGTGTAAGAGACCACCAGCAATTGCAGTGATGTGATTGGCTAGGTAAACCCCACTTGGAGCAAGACCAAAAAGATGGCGCTTGAGAGCTGCTCG
>CAFBPT010000003.1_pt1 | contig 182126 bp, 171 predicted proteins | sample 7269801 | NCBI WGS metagenome assembly CAFBPT01 (sample SAMEA6814153, study PRJEB35770) | uncultured Actinomycetes bacterium | biome: Freshwater; feature: Freshwater reservoir; material: water | place: Czech Republic | collected 2017-06-27 | depth 30m m | reverse complement strand
TTTACTCTTGCCATGGTTTATTCCTTCCTGTTACTTCAAGCCGAGCATGCGCTTGGCGGTGAATGAGTTTGGTGCCTTAGCTACAGAATCGCCGCTAAGACGACGTGTTACACGAGATGACTTGTGTTCTAGAAGGTGGCGCTTGCCTGCACGTTCGTGCATGACTTTCCCAGTTCCTGTTAAACGGAACCTCTTCTTCGCCCCACTATGGGTTTTCATCTTTGGCATTCGCTAACCTCCCAGTTAGTTGTGATCTAAAACTTTTAAGCTTCAGGTACTACTTCTGCAACCTTTTCAGGTGCTTCCTTCTTGCGGCTAGCAACCTTCGCAGCTTTTTGCTGAGAAACTGACTGGCCCTTCTTTACATTCGTTCCTAAAACCATTGTCATATTTCGCCCTTCTTGCTTTGGCGCAAATTCGACAAATGCTACTTCTGATAATTCTTCGGCTAGCTTCATAAGTAAGCGGTAACCAATTTCAGGTCTTGCTTGCTCACGGCCACGGAATTGAATTGTCACCTTCACCTTGTCGCCACCTTTGAGAAAACGTTCGATATGTGTTCTCTTAGTTTCATAATCATGTGGCTCGATCTTTGGTCGTAGTCGCATTTCTTTAACAACAATATGTGTTTGGTTCTGTCTGGCCTCACGAGCTTTTTGTGCGATTTCGTATTTGTACTTACCGAAATCCATCACTTTACAAACTGGAGGTTGGGCTTCTGGTGCAATCTCGACGAGATCTAAACCGACTTCATCTGCCATTTTTAAAGCAGTATCGATATCGACAACGCCGACTTGTTCACCGGAAAAACCAATCAGACGAACTTGCGGAACGCGAATCCGATCGTTGATTCTTGGCTCAGTGCTGATAACTTCTCCCCCCTGGTTAATCACTTCCTTTTGGAAGCAGGTGGAGACAGTCGCAAATTCAGGTTAAAAAACCTGTAATGACCAATTCGCCGAAGCGATAGAGGTGGGAGCGACTAGCTCCACTTGATTGCGCAAGGTTACCTCACGAAAGAGATATGTTGAAATCGGGTATTTCTCGGCCTACAAACCCTTAGCCGCCGATGGCATGAACGCCGCCATCAACGTGGATTATCTCTCCAGTGGTCTTTGGAAAGAATGGTGAGAGCAGGGCTACCGCTCCTTGGGCGGCCGGAATCGGATCGCCGAAATCCCAAGCTAGTGGAGCTCGCTTCTCCCAAACACCTTCAAATTCTTCAAAGCCAGGAATCGACTTTGCCGCCATCGTTTTGATTGGACCGGCAGCAATTAGATTGCATCGAATGTTTTCACTGCCAAGATCTCGCGCCAAATAACGATTTGCTGACTCCAGCCCAGCCTTTGCTATGCCCATCCAGTCATACTTTGGCCAAGCGACAGTTGCATCAAAAGTTAAACCAACGATTGAAGCGCCCTCCTCTTTTCTAAAGAGAGGTTTGCAGGCCATCGCCAAGGACTTATAAGAAAAAGTAGAAACATGAACTGCTGTAGCGACATCCTCCCATGGAGTATTTAGAAAGTTTCCCCCTAAAGCCGATTCTGGTGCGAAGCCAATCGAGTGCACTACGCCATCGAGATAGGGCAGGTGTTCTTTCACTAATCCGGCAAGACGATCCAAATGTTCAACGCTCGTTACATCTAATTCAATAACTGGAGCTGGCTTTGGTAGCCGCGCTGAAATTCTGGTGGTGATACTAAGCGCCCGCCCGAAAGAAGTGAGAACTACATTTGCTCCTTCTTCTTGCGCTACCCGAGCGATATGAAATGCAATAGATGACTCAGTTAAAACTCCGGTGACAAGAATATTTTTATCTTGCAGAATTCCCATTTAATGCCCCATTCCTAATCCACCATCTACTGGTATGACCGCGCCACTTATATACGCCGCTTCCGGAGAAGCTAAAAACGCTACGACTCCAGCAACTTCTTCTGGTGAACAGAACCTTGCCAGTGGCACTGCACCAATAATCTCTGCTTTACGCGCCTCATCTAAAACCGCCGTCATATCGGTGTTAACGAATCCTGGCGCAACAACATTGGCCGTAATCCCACGGCTACCTAGTTCACGTGCAAAGCTCCGAGCCATACCGATGAGACCACTCTTGGTCGCCGCATAATTAACTTGACCAGCAGATCCCAACATTCCAACGACTGAGCCAACAAAAATCATCCGCCCAGATTTACGTTTCAACATTCCGCGCGTGCAAGCTCTTGCAACTTTGAATGCACCAATCAGATTAGTTTCAACCACAGATTCAAAATCTTCATCACTCATCCTCATAACCAATCCATCTTTAGTTATCCCAGCATTGGCGACGAGTACATCGATCTGTCCGTATTTTTCTTCAATGCTCGCAACAGCGGCGTTAACGCTCTCGGAGTCTGTAACATCCATAATCACACCATCTAATCCGACGGGTGCAGCGCCCGAACGATAAGAGACTACAACTTGGTATCCATCGTTCTTAAATTTAGTAGCGATGGCGAGTCCGATCCCCCGGTTTCCACCAGTAACAAAGGCGACTTTCAAATTCGCAGTCATGGTCTAAACCTACCTGTTACTACTGCGTAACCAAATCCAAACACTGCGCTGAATGCGAAATTTTCTTACTATCGCCCTAGAGTTCTCCCATGGCAACCACTCCATCGGAACCGAAGAAAACCATATCTGTTTCGGTATCAAACGTTGGCCAATCTTTATCAAATGATCAATCATCTCGGGCCCGTAAATATTTCATCTCCATGATGATCAGAACGCTCTGTTTCATTCTTGCTGTGATTCTTCCAAGCCCTTACCGTTGGATCGCACTTTTCGGCGCCGTGGTACTTCCATATGTTGCGGTAGTCGTAGCGAATGCTGGCCGCGAAAGCATAAAAGGCAAGGCTGCGATATTTGCTGATGATAAGAAACAAATAGGATCTAAATAGCTCGTGCGCAAGTTCTTTTCACCCATTTCGCTCCTGCAAAGCGTGGTCGCCTTAGCGCTGATATTCGGGTGCCTATATGCGGCCCAATGGCAATTGGATAGAGGTCAAGGGCAGACAAATACAAATAACATTATTAGAAATAATCTGGAACTAAATCCGATTGAAATGGGCAATCCAGCTAATCTTGATGCTGTCGCTAATCAATGGCGACTAACAAATATCAAAGGCACTTTCTCAAAAGACAATCAAGAATTGGTTCGGAACCGCTATTACGAGGGCAAATTTGGTTTTGAAGTATTGACCTTATTCACTGCAGTAACAGGTGAAAATTTCTGGGTAGATCGAGGATGGGTCGCCGCAGGGAAAGATGCTTCTACTCCCCCAGATGTTCCAGTAATTGACGATGGGATTAACACGATTACCGCAAGAATTAGATCCGAGAATCTCAGCCGACAATTGCAAGGATCCTTCTTTGTCACAAGTGCAAAAAGCGTGAAGCCAGATTCAATTGCAAAAATACAGGGGGTTGATGCTCAGCCGTACTATTTAGATTTGATTTCTAGTTCGAATGGAAAAGTTGCTCCTCTTACGGAGATTCAACTACCCGAATTATCTAGTGGTCCCCATTATGCATATGCACTGCAGTGGTTGGCATTTGCCGTTCTAGCTTTAATTGGACGTATCTTATTATTCCGCGAAGCCCAGAGATTGCCGCTGGTATAGCTCGAAATATAAACCGCCCTTGGCTACGAGCTCTTCATGTTTACCACTCTCAATAATTCGACCTTGTTCTAGAACTAATATCTGATCTGCGTGAGCAATCGTAGACAATCGATGGGCAATAACAATGCCGGTACGGCCTGCAAGAGCAACCTTCAAAGCCTCTTGAACTAGGGCCTCATTTTCAGAATCTAGGTGTGCGGTCGCTTCATCAAGAATAACAATCTGCGGGGCTTTCAATAACAAGCGCGCAATTGCTAGACGTTGTTTTTCGCCGCCAGATAATCTGTGGCCGCGTTCACCAACTACCGTGTCTAAACCATTTGGCAGTGATCGAATAAATCCTCCGATTTGCGCCGAATCACAGGCTTGCCATATTTCACCATCTGTCGCATCCATTCTTGCGTAACGCAAGTTGTCCCCGATGCTCTCGTGCAGCATGTGCGAATCCTGGGTAACGATTCCAATTAGTGCACGTAAATCTAAAATGCTGGTCTCGCGAATATCCGTTCCATTTATCAGAATCGAACCATCTGTCACATCATAAAGCCGAGGTAATAATCCAGAGATTGTGCTTTTCCCTGCACCTGATGGGCCAACTATTGCAGTGAACGTTCCAGGTTCACACTTAAAAGATATTGCGTGTAAAACTTCTCCGCTCTCAATTACTTCTGGTTTAGCCGCAGATTCGAGTGAAGCAAGCGAAATTTCAGTTGCCTTTGGGTAGGTGAAACTCACCTCTTTGAATTCGATGGATGGAATTGCCGAAGAAATCTTTAGCGCATTTATCGGATCCTTAACCATGGGTTGTAGATCTAGAACCTCAAAAACCCGTTCAAAGGAGACGAGTGCAGACATGATGTCCACGCGTACATTAGATAGCGCAGTTAAAGGTCCGTATAACCGCGCAAGCAGCGCTGTTATCGCCAGCAAGGTGCCTATTGTTATTTCATTCTTAATTGCCAGATGCCCACCGATGCCATAAGCAAATGCAGTGGCTATTGCGGCAACAGATGTCATCGCAATGAAGAAGACGCGATTGAGCATCGCAATCTTTATACCCATGTCGGCAACTCGGCGAGCTTTACTACGAAAATTTCCAGATTCAACAACTCGGTCGCCATAAAGTGAAACCAAGAGGGCTCCTGAAACGTTAAACCGTTCAGTCATTGTTGAAGACATCTCAGCGTTAAGTTCAAATGAACGCCTTGTATAGGCCGCCAGCTTCTTGCCTATCCATTTGGTTGGGATAATAAAAATTGGCAAAATAACCAAGGCAACAAGCGTTATCTGCCATGAAAGCGTGAACATAGCGAACGCAACCAAGAGAAGAGTTAAGGAATTACTTACTACCCCGGAGAGTGTTGATGTGAAGGCCTGTTGCGCTCCGATTACATCAGAGTTAATACGGGAAATCAGAGAACCAGTCTGAGTTCGAGTAAAGAAAGCAATAGATTGCCTTTGAACATGTTCAAAAACTTGACTTCGTAAATCGTATATCAAGCCTTCCCCGATACGACTTGAGAACCAACGGCCCATCATGCTGAAAGCCGCATCAGCAATAGCAAGAGCCGCGACGACCATTGCCAACTTGGTAACTACATCCCCACGGCCGGGTACGACTCCGTCATCAACGAGCGCGCGCAGAATGAGCGGTGTTGCAACTACGAGCATTGCATCAACTACAACGGTCCCAATAAAAATATAAAGATACTTTCGATATGGAAGCGCGAACTGCAAAATTCTCTTAAAGGTTCCTGCTTTTAACTTTTGATTCTTTACTGATTGGTCAGAACTCATCGAGCGTAAGGCCATCCATTGGCCATGCATCGACACCTATTAGACCGTGAACCCAATCGCACGCAATTGTTCGCGACCATCATCGGTGATCTTTCCTGGACCCCAAGGTGGCATCCAAACCCAGTTAATTTTTACATCCGAAGTAATGTCAGAAAGAACTTGGTGGGTTTGATCTTCAATAACGTCCTGCAATGGACAAGCAGCGGAAGTTAAGGTCATATCTAATATCGCAACATTATTCTCATCAAGTCGCATGTCATAAACCAGACCTAAGTCGATCACGTTTATACCTAACTCGGGATCGATTACATCCTTCATTGCCTCTGTGATGTCATCAAGTGTTGTAATTGGCGTAGTCATCTCTCCCCTTTATTTAGACTTTACTTTGTAGGGCAGCATCTTTAAATGCCATCCAACCTAATAGTGCACATTTTATACGAGCCGGAAATTTTGAAACACCAGCTAGCGCAACGCCATCTTCCAGCACTTCCTCATCCCCAGCCTCAGTACCTTTACTACTCATCAATTGTGAGAAAGAATCTACCGTGGTGAGCGCTTCTTCCAAGCTTTTGCCAATCATCAAATCCGCCGCGATTGAAGTACTTGCCTGCGAGATGGAACAGCCCACGCCCTCCCAAGTGACGTTCTCGACGAGACCGTTCTGGATCATGACATTTAGCGTTATTTCATCACCACAGCTTGGATTCACATGATGTACCTGTGCAGAAAAATCCGCGCTCAATTTTTTATGTAACGGGTGCTTATAATGATCTAAAATTACTTCCTGATAAAGCGTGTCTAATTCCATCGCTAAACCTTAAAATATTTCTGCGTTTGCTCAATTGAATCAATCAAGACATCTACATCTGCTTCATCGTTATAAATATAGAACGAGGCCCGGGTAGTACCGACGATTCCCAATTTTTTCATAAGCGGCCAAGCGCAATGATGACCAGTTCGAACTGCAACTCCATATTGATCTAGAACCTGTCCAACATCATGTGGATGTATATCCGCCATTGTGAATGAGATTACCGATCCACGATCCTTATTGTCCTTGGGTCCGATTACTTCTACCCCACGCAATTCTGAAAACTTCTTTAGGGCATATGCTGTTAAATCTCGCTCATGGTTTGCTACGTTCTCCATCCCCAATTTATTCAAATAAGTTATTGCTGCAGCAAAGCCAACTGCCTGTGCCATGTTAGGTACTCCTGCTTCAAAGCGCTTAGGTGAGGGCGCCCATTTTGTATCGGTCATGGTCGCGGATTCAATCATTGAACCACCAGTTAAGAATGGCTCCATCTGATTTAGAAATTCAGATCTTCCCCACAAAATTCCGATCCCAGTTGGACCAAGCGCTTTATGCCCCGAAAATGCTAAGAAATCAATATCCAGTCTCTTCACATCAATTGCGAAGTGCGGAGCCGACTGGCAAGCATCGAGTACAACCACCGCTCCAACGTTATGAGCACGTTTAACAATCTCGTCGAGGGGAACTATGGTTCCTAAAACATTTGATTGGTGAGTGATTGCAACTATTTTTGTTCGCTCGTTAATCAATTCTGCGACATTTGATAGGTCCAATCGCCCTTCACCATCTATCGAAAACCAGACCAATTCTGCGCCTGTGCGTTTCGCCAATTGTTGCCAAGGTATCAAGTTCGCATGATGTTCAAGTTCGGATACAACAATTCGCTCACCTGGCTTTAATGCGAAGCGAGAACTTGGTGCACTATTTCCAAATGAATAGGCAAGTGCGTTGATACTCTCGGTTGCGCTCTTAGTAAAAATAACTTCATCGTCGTTGGCATTTAGGAACTTTGCTAAAACCCCACGGGAATCCTCATAGGCGATACTCGCCTCTTCCGCCAGAAGGTGCGCTCCGCGATGAACCGCCGCATTATGCTGTTCATAGAAATTGCGTTCGGCATCTAGAACTTGTAGGGGCTTCTGACTTGTAGCTCCATTGTCTAAATAGACCAATCTATTCCCACCGCGCATGGTTTTAGAGAAGATCGGAAAATCTTTTCGAATCTCTGCTGGGGAAAAAGTTCGCATCATAGTTTATGCAGTTGTGTACTCCGCATAACCTTTCTCTTCTAACTTATCGGCTAGCTCTGGGCCGCCTTCTTCAACAATTTTGCCAGCAGCAAAAACGTGAACGAAATCTGGCTTTATGTAACGGAGAATTCGTGTGTAGTGGGTGATCAGCATGATTCCCAAATCACTACTTCCTTTTATGCGATTAACACCTTCAGAAACAATTCGGAGTGCGTCAACATCTAACCCGGAATCAGTCTCATCCAAAATCGCAAATTTTGGCTTAAGAAGTTCTAGTTGAAGAATTTCATGGCGCTTCTTCTCACCGCCAGAGAATCCTTCATTCACATTGCGTTCAGCGAAATTGGTGTCCATGTTTAACGCTTTCATCGCCTCTTTAACTTCGCCGACCCAAGTTCTAACCTTTGGAGCTTCACCACGAATAGCAGTGGATGCGGTGCGCAAGAAGTTGGTCACCGATACTCCTGGAACCTCAACTGGATACTGCATGGCAAGAAATAACCCTGCTCTAGCTCTTTCATCAACTGACATCGCGAGAACATCTACGCCATCTAAAGTTACCGAGCCCCCGGTGATTGTGTACTTAGGGTGACCCGCAATGGAGTAAGCAAGAGTAGATTTTCCAGAACCATTTGGTCCCATGATTGCGTGGGTTTCACCTGACTTGATTGTTAGATCTACGCCGCGCAAAATTTCAGTAAAACCTGCCTCTGTTGCAACAGATACTTGAAGTCCTTTTATCTCTAACGTACTCATATTCTCCCCTTAACCTTTCGCAGATTTTCTGCTCGAAATAATTACAACATTATCGGTACGTTTAACTTCAAAAGTTTCGACTGGAATCGAAGCTGGTGGCGTAACAACCTCACCACTGCGCAGATCAAATTCCGCTCCATGCAACCAACATTCAATTTTAAAATCTGTTACATCACCTTCAGAGAGCGAGGCTTCAGAATGAGAACAGGTATCTGCAATAGCAAATACTTCATCGCCAATTCTGGTAACGCACACCGGTGTTCCATTTAAATCGACCTTAACTGGCTTACGATCGGCGAGCGAAGAGAAAGCTAATTCAGTCACTATGCCTCCACTTTAGCTAGTTCGGAATCAATGCGATCCATAAGACGATTCTCAATTTCTTCATTTTTAATCTTGCCAACAATCTCTGCAAAGAAGCCTCGAATAACTAATCGACGAGCAATTTCGGCTGAAATACCACGAGAAGATAAGTAGAAAAGTTGTTCATCATCGAAGCGACCTGTTGTGCTTGCATGACCGGCTCCGACAATTTCGCCAGTTTCAATCTCTAAGTTTGGAACTGAATCTGCACGTGCGCCATCGGATAACAATAAATTTCGGTTCAATTCATATGTGTCTGTGCCTTCTGCGTTGGCTCGAATATAAACATCGCCGATCCAAACTGTATGTGCCTTGTCTCCAGCTAAAGCGCCCTTGTAATTGACTCGACTCTTAGCGTTTGGAACATTGTGGTTGACATGCAATCTATGTTCAAGATGTTGGCCATCAGTTGCAAAATACAAACCTTGTAGGTCTGCGCTTGAACCAGGGCCGCTGTACTCCACTGTTGGTAGTAGGCGTACCAAAGAGCCTCCGACGGTGATAACAATTGAATTAAATGTTGCATCTTTTGAAATGACAGCGTGCTGTCTACCCAAATGCACGGCTTTAGCGCTCCACTCTTGCAAAGAGATGAAAGTCAGGTTTGAGCCTGGGGCTAAATCAAATTCAATCTCATCTGCAAGGATTACATCCCCCGTGTTGATCAGAATAATTGTTGCGTGTGAATTGACTCCGCACGAAATTAAAGTACGGCTGGCTTGTGGTTTGCCAGTCAATCCAGACCTCTCCATTATCAATGGTTCGGATGGTTGGGCATTTGCGGCAACTTCTATATGTGTTACTTCGCTAATAACTTCGCGAGCCCGAATGGTCGCTAAGTCATCGCTGATAGAAATTGCTGGCAAATCTTGAGCGCTTTTTACAGTTAATTTAATTTGTGGCGCAGCGTTGGTAATTCTAAGGCTTGCGACACTTTCAATTGCTGTTGATGCATCTAACAAACCCCCGACCCGAGCAAGCGGAGTAAATCTCCATGCTTCCTCGCGGCCGGTTGGAGCTAAGTAATTAGTTGTCAAAGTGCTCATTAACCGACTGCACCTTCCATCTGCATTTCGATGAGACGGTTTAGTTCTAGCGCATATTCCATCGGTAATTCACGAGCAATAGGTTCGATGAATCCACGAACAATCATTGCCATCGCTTCATCTTCACCAAGTCCGCGCGACATCAGATAGAAGAGTTGATCATCGCTGATTTTTGAAACTGTCGCTTCGTGTCCCATAGAGACATCATCTTCGCGAACATCTACATACGGATAAGTATCAGATCTTGAAATCGAATCCACTAGAAGTGCATCGCATTTAACAGTTGATTTTGAGTGATGCGCACCTTCATTTATCTGAACCAGTCCGCGGTATGAAGTTCTTCCGCCCCCACGCGCAACTGATTTAGAGATAATTGTTGAAGAGGTAAATGGCGCAGCATGGACCATCTTTGCGCCAGCATCCTGATGTTGACCTTCTCCAGCAAATGCGATTGAAAGCGTTTCGCCCTTTGAATGTGGTCCCATCAACATAACTGCGGGATATTTCATCGTAACTTTTGAACCGATGTTGCCATCAATCCATTCCATCGTTGCACCTTCGGCACATGTAGCGCGCTTTGTCACTAAGTTGTAAACATTGTTAGACCAGTTTTGGATAGTTGTATAACGAACACGCGCACCCTTCTTGATGATGATTTCAACAACAGCGCTGTGGAGAGAATCCGATGAGTAAATCGGCGCAGTGCAACCTTCTACATAGTGAACATATGAATCTTCTTCAGCAATAATCAGTGTGCGTTCGAATTGACCCATATTCTCGGTATTGATGCGGAAATAAGCTTGAAGTGGGATATCAACTTTTACACCCTTTGGGATGTAGACGAATGAACCACCCGACCAGACGGATGTATTAAGCGCTGCAAATTTATTATCACCCACCGGAATTACAGTGCCGAAATACTCCTTAAAGAGTTCTTCATGTTCGCGAAGCGCGGTATCAGTATCTACAAAGATAACTCCCTGAGCTTCAAGATCTTCGCGGATTGAGTGGTAAACAACTTCAGATTCATATTGCGCAGCAACGCCCGAAACTAAACGTTGCTTCTCGGCTTCTGGAATACCTAAGCGATCGTAGGTGTTCTTGATGTCATCAGGAAGTTCTTCCCAAGAAGTTGCTTGTTTTTCAGTAGAGCGTACGAAGTATTTAATCGTGTCAAAGAAAATTCCCGATAAATCTGATCCCCACGTAGGCATCGGCTTTTTTTCAAAGAGACTTAAACCCTTAAGGCGTAGATCTAGCATCCATTGCGGTTCGCTTTTCTTAGATGAAATATCGCGGACAACATCCTCATTAAGACCACGTCTCGAATTAGCGCTCACATCATTTTTATCAGACCAGCCATATTCATAATTTCCAATTCCTTCAAGTCCAGGATTCTTCGCCAAGATATCGCTCATTTTAGGCTCGCTCTCTATTTTTAGTTAGATTCTTTGTATTAGGAATAAATGTTGTACAGACTCCATCGCCATGTGCAATTGTTGCTAGTCGCTGGACATGTGTTCCAAGCAATACAGAGAAGGCTTCAGTCTCGGCTTCGCAAATTTCAGGAAATTGCGCCGCTACATGTGCAATCGGGCAATGGTTTTGACAGAGTTCTTCGCCAATTCCCTGTGAGTGATTATTGGCTGCGTAACCCTCCTTGGTAAGAAAATCTGCTAGCGCTTCACTCTTCTCATTCAAGTTCTTCTTATTAGCCAAAATTTGTGCCGCGCGTTTAGTGATCTCTTCGGCACGACTCCTGGCGAATTCCTTGACCAACGAACTGTCTCCCTGAGATGACATAAATTTAAGTGCGGAGACTGCTAGATCGTCGTAAGTATGTTCAAACTTTTCACGACCGTCATCAGTCATAACAAATACTTTTGATGGGCGGCCTCGACCGCGAGAATCTAAAGAACTTTGAAATGGTTCCCGCGCAGTTAATAAACCTTGGGCAATTAAATTATCCAAGTGGCGGCGAACCCCAGCTGGAGTAATTTTTAATTTGGCGGCGAGAGCCACGGCTGTAGCCGGGCCATTCTCAAGGATGGCGCGCGCGACTAAATCGCGGGTACGGTCTTCGCTCTTTTTCACAACAGTATTGTTGCGTAATTCACCCAAAGCCGCCACTTGACGGGCTGCCGCGAGGCAGGCAATCGAGCCCATAGGCTACGAGCATGACCATGCCAAAATTTATCTTCACAGCCCTTTTGGTCATTCAGGCTGGAATTGTCGTAACTGGCGGTGCGGTTCGGCTCACTGGCTCCGGACTCGGATGCCCCACCTGGCCAGAATGTACAGATGGATCTATAAAACCAATAGTCAACCAGACTGAAGGTCAATTGCATGCTTGGATTGAATTCGGAAATCGACTACTCGCCTGGGTGATGTTAATAATTGCGCTAGCTGCTTTAATTTACATAGTTAAGAAATTGAAGAACCGTTCAGACTTCAAATATTTACGCGTCTTGGCTATTTTGCAGATTCTTGGTTTCTTTGGTCAAGTTGTACTTGGTGGAATTACGGTTCTAACTGATTTGAATCCGATCGCAGTATCGGCGCACTTTGTTTTAACAATCCCATTAATTGCTGGAGCGCTCTCTCTTCGTCATCGCATCCTGGAAAGACCCGTTTTATTTGTAAAATCTTTGACACGTAACTTAACAAAAATCGTTACTTCTCTAGCTTTTCTCGTGTTGGTACTTGGAGTCGTAGTAACTGGAACTGGCCCTCATGCTGGGGATGCTGACGTTAAGCGATTTCCATTTGATGAACGCACAGTTTCATGGCTTCATGCAGATGCAGTCATTGCGCTAATTTGCTTAACACTTACGTTATATCTTGTCGTTAAAAGTTCTGAAAGTGCAGAAGTACAGAAGATATTTGGCGGCTATATAAAAATTCTTTTATTGATTGAGCTGCTACAAGGTACAATCGGTTACATTCAATATTTTACCGGGTTACCTGAACTTGTCGTCGGTGCTCATTTACTAGGTGCGGTTCTGGTCTGGATGAGTGCTTGGCGTATCAATTTAACTGGCCGTGGTGCCAAGAAAGAAGTCAACTAAATGTCGCACCCTTGGAATGAATTAGATGACAAAGCGGTCACAATAAGCCGCGCACTTGCAATGGATGCAGTGCAAAAAGTTGGTAACGGCCACCCTGGAACTGCAATGGCACTTGCACCCGTTGCCTACACGCTCTTCCAAAGAATAATGAAGCACGATCCAACTGATCCGAATTGGCTTGGCCGAGATCGTTTTGTATTATCCGCAGGACATTCTTCGTTAACGTTATATGTACAACTCTTTTTATCGGGATATGGTTTAGAACTTTCAGATTTGCAAAGTTTTAGAACTGCTGGTTCTAAAACACCAGGTCACCCCGAGTTTGGACATACGGCTGGGGTTGAAATTACGACTGGTCCATTGGGATCTGGAATCGCTAGCGCTATCGGAATGGCTATGGCTGCGCGCTATGAAAAGGGGCTTTTTGATCCAGATGGTGCGACAAAGTTATTTGATCATGATATTTGGGTTATTGCATCAGATGGTGATTTGCAGGAAGGCTTAAGCGCGGAAGCCTCGTCGCTGGCTGGAACGCAAGAACTTGGGAATTTGAAAGTTATTTATGACGACAATCGCATTTCTATTGAAGGTGACACGCATTTTGCATTCACGGAAGATGTTTCAGCTAGATATAAGGCTTACGGTTGGAACGTTATCGAGGTTGCGGCGAGAGCTGTTGGCGATGTCGATCAAATCGCACTTGAAAGCGCAATGCTGGCTGCGCAAGTTGAAACTTCGAAGCCAACGCTGATTAGATTGAAAACTGTAATTGCCTGGCCTGCACCAAAAGCTCAAGGCACACATGAATCTCATGGCTCGGCTCTCGGGAGTGATGAAGTGGCTGCAACGAAAATTGCACTGGGTTTGAATCCGGAAGAATCATTTATCGTTCCCGCAGAAGTTTTAGCACATGCTCGTGAAGTTGTAACTCGAGGCGCTGCCGCGCACGCAAAGTGGCAAACTGAATTCAACGTATGGAAGAAGAAGAATCCAGAACAGAGTGATTTACTGCAGAGATTAGACGCTAAAGAACTTCCGACTGGTTGGGAGAAAGTGATTCCGGTATTTGAAAGTGGAAAAGATATTGCAACTCGCGCCGCTTCTGGAAAAATCATTAGTGCGCTAGCGGGAGTACTCCCAGAGTTTTGGGGCGGTTCATCTGATCTAGCCGGTAGCAATAACACTTCTATCAGTGGTGCGAAATCTTTCTTACCGAAGTCCAGCAAGATGGCAAACTCTGATCCATTCGGTCGAATAATTCATTTTGGAATTCGTGAGCATGCTATGGGCGCTATTTTGAATGGCATCGCACTACACGGATTAACAAGATGTTTCGGTGGAACTTTCTTAGTTTTCAGTGACTATATGCGTGGCGCTGTTCGCTTGGCTGCGCTAATGAATATTCCTTCGATCTTCGTTTGGACCCACGATTCAATTGGACTTGGCGAAGATGGCCCAACACATCAACCAGTTGAACATCTAGCCTCATTGCGTCTCATTCCGAATTTGGCAATCGTTCGTCCGGCCGACGCAAATGAAACTGCAATTGCCTGGCGTGAAGCTATCTCTCGCCGCAAACCTGTGGGCTTTGCGCTATCCCGGCAGAATCTGCCAGTTTTAGATCGCCAAAAATTTGCAAGCGCCGAAGGTGTTGCTAAAGGAGCGTACATAGTTTCTGACTCCCCAGAGAAACCTGATGTGATAATTATTGCTACAGGTTCAGAGGTTGCGATTGCTATAGCAGCAAGCGAGCTACTTCAATTGAAATCAGTCACAGCCCGCGTTGTTAGCGCGCCATGTTTGGAATGGTTTGAGGAACAGAGTGATTCCTACAAAGAGAGCGTTTTGCCAAAAGAGATTACGGCGCGGGTGAGCGTTGAGGCTGGCGTCGGTGCTGGTTGGCATAAGTATGTTGGCGACAAAGGTGAAATCGTCAGTCTTGAACACTTTGGAGCTTCGGCTTCTGCTAGCGAGTTGTTTAAAGAGTATGGATTTACACCGGAAAATATTGCTGACGCTGCCATGCGAACAATCGCTCGGAATTAAATGATTTCGATTTCTGGAACGAGCACAGAGACGTACTCTGCTGAAAGCTCGGTTGCTCGTGATTTAAATTCCGCGGCAAAAAAATTGCAGATAAAAGATCCAACTCTTTGGGGTGAGGCTGCTGCGGCAGAAGCGGCAAATAGGCTGAATTGGATTGATTTACCAGTCGCCAGTCGTGAACTACTCCCCCAATTAGATGCTTTGAGTGCATGGGCTAGATCAAATAATTTAACCAACTTTATTCTCTGTGGAATGGGTGGTTCATCTTTGGCGCCCGAAGTAATGGCTAAGTCTTATGGAAAGACTTTAACCATTTTGGACACAACTGACCCAGAACAAATAATGCTAGCGGTTCCAAAGAATTTGAAAGAAACTTTGATAATTATCGGTTCGAAATCTGGATCTACAATCGAAACAGCATCTCAGAAATCTTTCTTTGAAGAGCTATTTATATCCGCAGGGCTAGATCCAACTAATCATTTTGTAATAGTTACTGATCCTGATTCACCTCTTGATATATCTGCAAGAGCATCTAAATTCCGCGTAATCAACGCAGATCCCAGCGTAGGTGGAAGATTTAGCGCGCTAAGTGCCTTTGGTTTAGTTCCTGCTGCGCTACTAGGCATAGACGTCTCAGTTCTGCTTGATGATGCCGACTTCGCATCACAGAAATTCGCTGAGCCAAATTCACCAGCGATTAAGTTGGCAACACTCATTTTCGAACAGGCTTCTCAGAACTTTGCGCTAATCGACAGTAAATCAAACGTTCCGGGTATCGGCGATTGGATTGAACAGTTAGTTGCCGAGTCGACAGGCAAGAACCAGAAGGGTCGATTGCCAATTGTTCTCGAATCAGCAAGTGCTCCAGTCGGTGGAAGCGCGCTGTCGATTGGATTCGCCGAAGGCGTTTCAGACATCAACGTTGTCGCCAGTCTTGGTGAGCACTTTATTTTATGGGAATGGGTTACCGCCCTTCTATGTCGCGCTCTTGAAGTTGATCCCTTTAACCAACCAAATGTTACAGAGGCTAAAGAACGAACTGGTGAATTGTTAAATGAATGGGGCAGAACTGGTGTTCCAGCAATGGAACCAGCTTACGAAAATTCAAGCCTGGCAATTTTTACCACCCTTCAGTGCCCAAATTTAAGCACCGTGCTTGCTAAATTTATCGATAGTTCAAGTGAGTATTTCGCAATAATGGCATATCTAAATCGTGAGACAGACTTTGAAGTGACGAAGGCGCGTTCTGCACTTGCCGCTAAAACAAATCGTGGTGTTACTTTTGGTTGGGCTCCAAGATTTCTGCATTCAACCGGACAATTTCATAAGGGTGGCCAACAGAGCGGCTCATTCCTGCAAATTACCGGGGAGAGCAAAGAGGATTTGAATATTCCTGGAAGAGATTTCACGTTCCAGACCTTGTTAATGGCACAAGCCTTAGGCGATGGCCAAGCGCTTGCATCGCGAAGCTTGCCACTACTTAGAATTCATCTTAAGAATCGCAAAGCGGGAATCGCCGAATTGCTTGAAGCTATCTCTAAACTTTAAAGTTTTTAATCTTCTCCGCGTAGTCGAGCCAGCGCATCTTCCAAAATCTTCTTCGATTCTGCTTCAGTGCGACGCTCTTTTACATATGCCAAGTGAGTCTTATATGGTTCATTCTTAATTGGCATCGGTGGTTTATCTTTATTTAGACCAGCTGGATAGCCACAACGAGGGCAATCCCAAAGCTCTGGAATCTGTACCGTCTCGTCCTCAGCAAATGAGGGGCGAGTTTCATGACCTTGTGCGCACCAATAGGAAACTCGGAAACGAGCAATGGCATCGCCACGCTCTGCTTCTCCCATAGGACCTGCGCCGACCCGACTTCCACGAATTGCGCTACCCATATTGATCTCCTTAGATTAATTAACGCTAGAAAGTAACTACTTCTTTAATACCAAACTCAGTGCAATTACTCCTGCGAACCAGAGGCCACCAACAATAATTGTGATCCGATCTAGGTTCTTTTCAACGACTGAAGATCCACCGTAACTTGATGAAATTCCGCCACCGAATAAATCAGAGAGTCCACTTCCCTTGCCTTTATGAAGCAACACAAGCAGAATCATTAAAACGCTGGATATAACCAGAAGGATTGAAAGAGCTAAGACCACGAATTTCTCCTTTAATTACTATTACTTTGGAATAACTTCAATAACGCACTGGCCTAAGGATACCCGCCAATTGGCTGAGATTTACGCGCTCACCGCACGATGGAATCTGGCGATTCGAGCAAATTCCTCAGGATCAAGGCTTGCTCCCCCAACCAATACACCATCAACATCTGCTTGCTTCATAATTTCCACGATATTTGAGGATTTAACCGATCCACCGTAGAGAATTCGAGCCGCTTCTGCAATTTCTGAGGAACCAATTTTTTCAAGTTCAACTCGAATAGCTTGGCAAACTTCTTGTGCATCTTCTGCACTAGCAGTCTTTCCAGTCCCGATTGCCCAAACAGGTTCGTATGCAAAGACAATCTTCTTTAAATCTGGCTTGTGGAAACCCTTCAAACCATTACGAACTTGGTTCAATACATGTTCTACATGCGCACCAGATTCGCGAATAGCAAGCTCTTCACCTACACAGAAAATTGGAGTTATCTCATTAGCAAGCGCCGCCTTGATCTTACGATTAATTTTCGCATCATCTTCATTGTGAATTGCACGTCGTTCTGAGTGCCCGACCGCAACAAAGGAACATCCAAGTTTGTTGAGCATTGAACCACTGATATCTCCAGTAAAAGCGCCACTTATATCTGGCGACAGATCCTGGGCGCCATATGAAAGACGAAGTCGGTCACCATCAATGAGTGTTTGAACCGAGCGAATATCGGTAAAGGGTGGAAGAACAACGACATCAACCGCGTCATAATCCTTATCGTCCAACGAGTATGAGAGCTTCTGGGTAACGGCAATCGCCTCCAGATGATTCAGATTCATCTTCCAGTTTCCAGCGATTAATGGCTTGCGCATACTTCCTCCAACTTTAGTTGAGTACAAATTACTGTAAAACGACGAGCCCAGGCAATTCCTTACCCTCTAAATATTCAAGTGAGGCGCCACCGCCGGTTGAAATATAGCCAAAATCAGAATCCGCAAATCCCAATTTACGAACCGCAGCAGCAGAATCGCCACCTCCGACAACACTGATGCCCGATATTGTAGTTAGCGCCTGCGCTAAAACTTTAGTTCCATTTGCAAAGTTAGGAAATTCAAAAACCCCCATTGGTCCATTCCAAAATACGGTTTTACATTCCAAGATCGCAGATGCAAATAATTTCGCACTCGCTGGCCCGATATCTAGTCCCATTTGATCCGCAGGTATTGCATCTGCCGGAACGATAGTTGGCTTCGAATCGACGCTATATTCTGGTGCAACCACGATATCCGTTGGAAGAAGTAGGTTCACGCCAAGCTTTTCCGCACGCTCCATCAACTCAATCACAGTTGGGATTAAATCCCTCTCAACTAAAGATTTACCAATTTCGTGACCTTTGGCTGCTAGAAATGTAAATAACATTCCACCACCAATTGCCAAGGTATCGACCTTGCCTAGAAGATTAGAAATTACACCAATCTTGTCTGAAACTTTTGAACCACCAAGTGCGACACCGTACGGGCGTTGTGGTGATTCCGTTAATTTCTTTAGTACTTCTACTTCTGCTGATACTAAATATCCAGCTGCATGTGGCAGAAGATTTGCAACATCATAAACAGATGCATGCTTGCGGTGAACTGCTCCGAAGCCATCGCTTACAAAGATATCTGCGTAAGACGCTAACTCCTTCGCTAGTACTGCTCGCTCGGACTCATCTTTAGAAGTCTCGGCCGCTTCATAACGAATGTTTTCTAGGAGCGTTACTCCTGTAGCACTTGGCTTCGCGCCGACAATCGCATCTGAAAAATTAACTGGCACCTCTAAGAGCTCTGCTAATCGCTTTGCAACCGGTGCCAAAGAAAGTTCTGGCTTGCGCTCACCCTTTGGTCTACCAAGGTGCGCTGTAATTATCACAGCAGCACCTTGGGCTAATAAGTATTTAATCGTTGGAAGTGAAGCCTTTATTCGTCCATCATCCGTTATGACGCCATCCTTCAGCGGCACATTTAGATCACAGCGAAGTAGAACTCGCTTCCCACGAACATCAACTGACTCGAGGGTTTTAATATTCATTAAAGCTTCTTGCCCACATATCCAACGAGGTCAACTAAACGATTTGAATAACCCCATTCGTTGTCATACCAACCAACAACTTTTGCAGTTGTGCCAATGACCTTTGTTAAGCCAGCATCCAAAATACAAGAACTTGGATCGGTAACAATATCTGCTGAAACGATTGGATCTTCGGTATAAGTAAGGTATCCCTTTAGTGAACCCTCAGCCGCTTTCTTAAGTGCTGCGTTAATTTCTGCAGCAGTAACTTCCCTAGCAAGTTCAACTGTTAAATCTGTTGCTGATCCTGTTGGGACTGGAACGCGAAGTGCGAAGCCATCTAGCTTGCCCTTGAGATTTGGAAGAACCAGGCTGATCGCCTTGGCTGCGCCAGTGGTACTTGGGATAATTGAAACCGCAGCTGCGCGTGCGCGACGTAGGTCCTTATGGGGTTGATCCAGAACTGATTGATCATTTGTATAAGCATGAATTGTTGTCATAAGACCACGAACAATTCCGAATTCTTCATCTAGAACCTTTGCCATTGGGGCCAGGCAATTTGTTGTACAAGATGCATTTGAGATGACGTGATGGTTAGCAGGATCGTACTTCTCATGGTTTACACCCATTACAACAGTTATATCTTCATCGGTTGCAGGAGCTGAAATAATTACCTTCTTAGCGCCAGCAGCGATGTGCTTCTTTGCATCGGCCGCCTTTGTGAAAAAACCTGTTGATTCGATAACGATGTCAGCTTTAACTTCACCCCAAGGCAAGTTTGCTGGATCGCGCTCTGAAAATACTCGAATGGTCTTGCCGTCAACAGTGATTGAATCATCTGTGTAGGTAACAGGAAGACCTAGGCGACCCAAGATTGAGTCATACTTTAAAAGATGAGCAAGAGTTGCATTATCTGTGAGGTCGTTAATTCCCACGATTTCAATATCGGCGCCTGATTGCAGCGCGGCGCGAAAGAAGTTGCGACCAATTCGTCCAAAACCATTAATTCCGACACGTACCATTTATTTGCCTACCTAAAATTAGTTTAAAATTGAAGAAACTCAACAGACCACATCGTTGTAGATAGCTAAATCCTATCAGCCGCGAGCAGCCCACTTACGCTCACCTTGGAAGTGCTTGAACTATTCAGCCAATAAATCGGGGCTTAACCCTGCTTCAGTATCTGGAATTCCCAAATCGTGGGCGCGCTTATCGGCCATGGCTAGGAGTCTGCGAATTCGACCAGCGATTGCATCCTTAGTCATTGGTGGCGTTGCCAATGAACCCAACTCTTCAAGACTCGCTTGCCCGTGGTTAATTCGAAGTTCACCTGCTTCTTTCAAATGATCTGGAATTTCGGCTCCAAGTATTTCCATCGCCCTAGCAACTCGAGCCGATGCGGCAACTGCAGCGCGCGCAGACCTACGTAAATTTGCATCATCAAAATTTGCTAAGCGATTTGCAGTTGCGCGTACTTCGCGGCGCATTCTTCGCTCTTCCCAAGCAAGCACGCTCTCATGAGCACCAAGCCTGGTAAGTAGTGCACCAATAGCATCGCCATCTCTAAGTACAACTCGATCTACGTTACGAACTTCGCGAGCCTTTGCGGTAATTCCAAGTCTTCGGGCGGCACCAACTAAGGCGAGTGCTGCTTCCGGACCGGGACAAGTTATTTCGAGTGCGGATGAGCGACCGGGTTCGGTAAGTGAACCATGAGCAAGAAAAGCACCACGCCACGCAGCTTCAGCATCACAAACACCAGCTGAAACAACTTGTGGTGGCAGGCCACGAATAGGACGACTATTCGAATCGATTAGCCCTGTCTGCCTTGCGAGTGCGTCGCCATCCGAAGTAACTCGAACCACATATCGGCTACCTTTTCGTAGACCACTTGGCGAGAGAACTGCAAGTTCACTGTCATGACCAAATATTTCAGAAATATCTTTGCGTAATCTCCGTGCACCCTGTGCAGTATCTAATTCAACTTCAATTGCGATCTTTCCACTAACTATATGTAAGCCACCGGCAAATCGAAGGACCGCAGAAACTTCAGCCTTACGACAACAAGGTTTAGAAATCGAGAGTCGGCTTAACTCGTCTTTTACTGCCGCCGTCATTGCCATGGGCGCTATTTAATCAGGGTTGGCGTGAAAATGTGGCTCAAAATAGAACTCATTTTCTGCCAATCATGATGGTTTTTATCCGAAACCTTTGCAACATCAGCCACAATCAGCTGGCCACCACACTTAGCAATCAAATTACTTAGTCCATTTCCCTGCGCAAGTGTGGTCGGGTCTGCTATAGCGAAATCTATTTTGAATTCTGGCAAATGTGAGAGAACTAATTCTAAGTGCTCTTCTGGCGTACTTCCAGCGAACTCATCCGAACCTTCTGGTTCTGGAAGATTGAAAATCATAATCTTTTTAGCAGTTGATTGTGAAATAGATTTTGATAAATCAGCAAGTAGAAAATGTGGCATAACACTGGAGAACCAAGAACCCGGTCCAAAAGTTAACCAATCCGCCTCAGCAATCGCACTTAGCGCTTGTGGTGTAACTCTGGGATTCTGTGGAAGTAATCGCAGCGAAAGTAATTTACCTTTTGCAGTGGCTACTTCAATCTGACCACGGATAACCGATTCTCCCGAACCAGTCAGGAAGACACCTTCAATATCCAATGGATCTAGTGACATTGGTAGCACCCGACCAACAATCTTTAATAGTTCTCCTACGCGATCAATACCGGCAACTAAATCATCGGAGCCATCCCAAAGTGCCGCCATTAATAAATTACCAAATGCATGGCCATTTAAAGAACCGGAGCTAGTAAATCGATGTTGAATAATCTGTGCCCAGCTCTGCCCCCAAGCATCTGCGCCGCAGAGCGCTGCTAGCGCCATTCTTAAATCTCCGGGCGGGAGAAAATTAAACTCTTCGCGAATTTTTCCACTTGATCCACCATTATCTGCGACAGTTACTATGGCGGTAATTTCTGGAGTTATATCCCGCAAGGCGGTGAGAGTCGCGGCAAGTCCATGACCGCCACCAAATGCTACAACTTTTGCATCTTTGTTAGACATCAAACTTCGCGGCCTAAGTCCCTGTGTATCGCTTGCGCCGAAATCTTCTTACCATCTACCGGATTTAAATTACCGAAACGTTTCGAAAGTTCCTCTGAGATAGCGACGCTGCGATGTTTCCCACCTGTACAGCCAATTGCAAGGGTTAAATACTTTCGTCCCTCATGAATAAACCCAGTCGCCATAGTTTCAAAGAGTGACTGATATTTACTTAAGAAATCCTGAACATTTGCACTTGCTAATACGTTATCTGAAACTGGTTTATCAAGGCCAGTTAGCGGACGCAACTCTGGAATCCAATGTGGGTTCGCGATGAATCGACAATCCATAACTAAATCTGCGTCAACTGGGATTCCATACTTGTATCCGAAAGAGAGAATATTCACCCGTAAATCTGAATCCGAAGCGCTACTGAAGATCTCATCTATCTTTGCTTCGAGTTGGTGAATATTTAGCGATGAGGAATCGATAACGAAATCCGCTGCAGAACGCACATCTTGCAAGCGAGTTCTCTCTTTGACAATTCCATCAAGAATACGATCCGGGCCTTGAAGTGGATGTGGTCGTCTAGTGGCCTCAAATCTTCGAACGAGAACTTCATCAGAAGCATCTACGAAGAGAATTCGTCTGGCAATTTTACGCTCTGCTAAATCTGCAAGAGACTTTGTTAAATCGTCAAAAAATTTTCCACCGCGAACATCAATTACTACTGCGATTGACGAAGGAGTTTTGGCCGCAATTTCGCAGAGAGTTGCAATCATTGACGGAGGTAAATTATCGACCACATACCAACCAAGATCTTCCAAAGCATGAGAGACCGTGGATTTACCTGCGCCGCTCATTCCAGTGATTACTAAAACTTCATTTGATCCCATGGTTCAATCCTCTCAAGTTATCTCGCCAGTTTCCATGTTTATCTGAGCGTTTGACGCTGATTCGCTAGCTAAATGGGCGACTATCAACTCTGCAATGTTGCTTCCAATGCCTGGAACTGTTGATATCTCAGTAACGGTGGCTTTACGTATTGCGGTAACTGAACCAAATTTATCGAGAAGCGCAGCCCTTCTGGACTCTCCTAGTTTAGGAATATCGTCTAGTAATGATTCCAACATAACTTTCGAGCGCTTACTTCGATGAAATGTAATTGCAAAACGATGAGCTTCATCTCTTATCCGCTGCAGCAGATAGAGCCCCTCGCTATGTCTTGGAAAAATAATTGGCTCTTTACTCTCTGGAAGCCAAACTTCTTCAAGACGTTTAGCTAATCCACATAGCGAAATATCTGAAATACCTAACTCTGCTAAAGCCTTAGCCGCAGCAGCAACTTGAGGTGCGCCACCATCGACAACGATTAATTGTGGTGGATATGCAAATTTTGGTCTCGCTCCACCAAGTTCAGCAACCTCCGAATTATCAATCTCTCGCTCTGCTAAATATCGCTTCAGGCGACGAGTCAAAACATGATGCATCGCTCTCGTATCATCGAATCCCGCATCATCATCGATCGCAAATCTACGATAATCACTCTTCTTTATCTGACCATCTTCAAAGACGACCATTGATGCAACCATATGATTTCCCTGAATATTAGAGATATCGAAACATTCAATACGCAGAGGGAGTTCAGGTAGATCTAGCAAATTCGCTATCTCCTCGAGGGCGCGACCCGAAACTGCGGCATCATTAGATCGCTTACTCAAATGTTGTATTAAAGCCTGATTTGCATTTCGCTTCACCGTATTTATTACATCCAACTTATCGCCGCGTAATGGCTTTGAAATTATTACCCGATGCCCAGATTTATCGGTCAACCAATCCTCAATAATCTCTGCCGTGTCAGGTAATTCATCTACCAAAATCTCTGAAGGTGCATCTAGCTCGGAGTAAATCTTCGAAATCATTGCCCCTATAACGCTCTCGTCTTCAAGAACATCGGCGCGATCTAAAATCCATGAACGCGAACCCACTACTCTGCCGTGTCGAACGGAGAACATCGTTACAGCTGAGTGAGTGATTTCTGAGTGCGTTGCAAGTAGATCGGCTGAAAAATTCTCGCTAAGAAAAGTCCCCGAAGTCTCCGCTGACTTTTCAATAGCTGAAATTTGATCACGGATCTTTGCAGCATGCTCAAATTCCTCTTTTTCGGATGCAGCCACCATATCTTTAGATAGCGCGGCTGAGATATCTCCAGAACTGGTATCTACGAACTTAACCAATTTCTTCGCAAGCTCCTGGTGCTCTTCCTTTGAGATCCAAGAGACACAGGGTGCGCTGCATTTTCCGATATCGCCTAGCAAGCATTGCCGTTTACTTTTAACAGCTCTTGCAAAATTAGAATCTGTGCAACTACGGATTGGATAGAGCTTTTGGATGACATCAAATGAACTTCGAAGCGCCCAGGCATGCGCATATGGACCAAAATACTTCACACCTGGCCGACGTTTTGCCCTAGAAATAAAGAGCCTTGGGAACTCGTCAGCCAAACTTACTGCTAGATAGGGATATGACTTATCATCTTTGAATTGAATATTATATTTTGGGTTCTCACTTTTAATCCAAGTAAATTCAAGTTGCAGAGCCTCAATCTCGGTATTAACAACAGTCCAATCAACTCGTACCGCCGTATTGACCATTCGATAGGTTTTCTCTTGCAGATTCTTCTGGAAGTAAGAATTAAGTCGGTTCTTTAAATTTTTTGCTTTCCCTACATAAATGACAACGCCCTTCTCGTCGAAGAAGCGATAAACCCCTGGGTCTGTCGGGATTGATGATGGACGATAACTCTGTGGATCTGCCATTTAGCTACCCTTTTAAGGATGCCGCTAGAAAAGTCCCGGTGTAACTAGCCTTATTTTTCGCAACAGCTTCTGGAGTGCCCTCAGCGATAACTAGCCCACCGCCCGAACCACCTTCTGGTCCCATATCAACAACCCAATCGGCAGATTTGATTACATCTAGATTATGTTCGATAACAATCACAGTGTTTCCGGTATCCACTAAGCGATTAAGCACAATTAAAAGTTTCCGGACATCTTCAAAATGTAGGCCAGTTGTTGGTTCATCCAATACATAAATCGTGCGTCCGGTAGATCTGCGTTGTAACTCGGTGGATAGCTTTACTCGTTGGGCCTCGCCGCCTGAAAGCGTTGGCGCAGATTGTCCAAGCCTTACGTAGCCTAAACCAACATCATTTAGCGTCTTAAGATAACGAGCGATAGCTGGAACAGATTCAAAGAAGGTGTTAGCTTCTTCAATCGACATATTTAATACTTCCGCAATTGTCTTACCTTTGTAATGAACTTCTAGCGTTTCTCGGTTATATCTAGCGCCATGACAAACTTCGCATGGAACATATACATCTGGCAAGAAGTTCATCTCAATTGTGATGGTTCCATCGCCTGAACAATTCTCGCAGCGACCACCTTTCACGTTAAATGAGAAGCGCCCCTGTAAGTAACCTCGAATTTTTGCCTCTGTTGTTTCAGCAAAGAGCGCTCGAACTTTGTCAAAGACACCGGTATATGTCGCAGGGTTTGACCTTGGTGTACGACCGATTGGCGATTGATCAACGTGTACAACTTTATCCAAGTGCTCCAGGCCTGAAATTGACTTATGGCGACCCGGAACTATCCGCGCACCATTTAACTTATTTGCAAGAACAGAGTACAAAATATCATTCACAAGCGTTGATTTCCCAGAGCCACTTACTCCCGAAACTGCCACAAAAGCACCTAGCGGAAAGGAGACATCGATATTCTGTAAGTTATTTTCTCTAGCTCCTTTTATAACAAGGTTACGTTTCGGATCTAACTTCCTGCGAGTACTTGGTACTTCGATTTTGGTTCGGCCAGATAAATAAGCACCAGTTATTGAATCTTTGGCCGCAATAAGAGCCGCGTAATCTCCCGAAGAAACTACGTGACCGCCGTGTTCGCCTGCTCCTGGACCAATATCTACAATCCAATCTGCGGTACGAATTGTGTCTTCATCGTGTTCAACAACAATCAAGGTATTGCCTAAATCGCGAAGCCTAGTGAGAGTTTCGATAAGTCGGCGATTGTCACGTTGATGGAGCCCAATACTTGGCTCATCTAATACATAAAGTACGCCAACTAAACCAGAACCAATCTGAGTTGCAAGACGAATACGTTGCGCTTCACCACCTGAAAGCGTTGCAGCTGGACGATCTAGAGATAAATAATCTAGGCCAACATCCAAGAGAAATCCAAGGCGAGCATTAACTTCTTTAAGAACGCGTTCAGCGATCTGCTTCTCTCTGGCGTTTAGTGAAATATTGTTGAGAAATTTTGCACACTCTTTTATTGAAAGCTCGCAAATTGCTGCAATGCTCTTTTCGCCAATAGTCACGGCCAGAACTTCAGGCTTAAGTCTTGTTCCCTTACAAACCGGGCAGGGCGTTTCGCGCATATAGGCTTCATATTTATCACGAGAGAAATCGCTATCCGTTTCTGAATGGCGGCGTTCAATAAAAGAGACCACGCCTTCAAATCCAGTTGAGTAATTGCGAACTCGACCATAACGATTCTTATATTTCACGTGTACTTCATAATCAGAACCATGAAGAATTGCTTGTCGCGCCTTTACCGAAAGCTTCTTCCAGGGATTATCGAGTGAGAACTTTAATTCGCCAGACAGCCCTTGAAGTAACCGTAAAAAATACTCTGAAGATTGGCCACCAGCCCAAGGCGCAATCGCACCTTCGTTAATGGAAAGTTCGTCGTTAGGTACAACCAACTCTTCATCTACCTCCAACTTTGTTCCGATTCCAGAACACTCTGAACAGGCTCCGAAAGGTGAATTGAATGAGAAAGATCTTGGCTCCAACTCTTCAAAAGATAATCCACAATCATGGCAGGCCATATGTTCACTATAGGTGCGCTCTTTATCTGGCGACCCAGCTTTAATATCTACGAAATCAAGAATTACTAAACCGTTGGCAAGTCTTAGCGCCGTCTCAATTGAATCCGTAAGTCTGGTCTTAGATTCCGTCTTAACCGCAAGGCGGTCAACAACAACTTCAATTGTGTGCTTCTCCTGCTTCTTAAGTTTTGGGACTTCGGCCAACGGATAGACCGTTCCATCCACTCGAACTCGGGAAAATCCCTGAGTAGTGAAGTCTTTGAATAAATCTAAAAATTCACCTTTACGGGCGCGAATCACAGGGGCGAGAACAAGGAATTTAGTATCAACTGGCATTGCAAGAATTTGATCCACGATATTTTGTGGTGTCTGTTTTGCAATAGCTTGACCGCAACTCGGACAATGTGGGCGCCCAGCACGAGCGAACAGCAAACGCAGATAATCATAAACTTCGGTGATTGTTCCCACTGTTGAACGAGGATTTCGATTTGTTGATTTCTGATCGATAGATACAGCTGGCGAGAGTCCCTCAATAAAATCTACATCAGGTTTATCCATCTGACCCAAGAATTGCCGCGCATATGCTGAAAGGGATTCAACATATCGGCGTTGACCTTCAGCAAAGATTGTGTCGAATGCGAGCGAAGATTTACCCGAACCAGATAACCCAGTGAAAACAATAAGCGCGTTGCGTGGCAGATCAATAGAAACATTCTTTAAATTATGTTCACGCGCTCCCCTGACAATCAATCTATCGATACTCAAGTGCCCGCCTCTTCCATTCCGCGAAGCTCTTTTTTGAGCTCTCGTATTTCATCTCGGAATCTAGCGGCAAGTTCAAATTGCAGATCACTTGCGGCGAGTTTCATCTGATCAGTGAGGGATTCTATGAGACCGATGAGCTCTTGTCTCGGTAAAGAATGGCGAGGGCCACTTATTCCAGAAGATGGAACCTGCTTTCCCAAGCCAGCCGTATCCTCGGCTTCCTTAACGATTGAATCAGTTATATCTGAAATCTTCTTGCGAAGAGGTGTGGGGTCAATTCCATTTGCCGTGTTGTAAGCAACTTGTTTTTCACGCCGACGGTTTGTTTCATCAATCGCCTGTGCCATTGCAGGTGTGATGCTATCGGCATACATATGAACTTCGCCAGAAACATTTCGCGCGGCACGACCAATTGTCTGGATTAGCGATGTCGCTGATCGAAGGAATCCTTGTTTGTCAGCATCGAGAATAGCTACAAGTGAAACTTCTGGTAAATCCAAACCTTCACGGAGCAGGTTGATACCGATGAGAACGTCATATTCACCCGATCGAAGTTCGCGAAGAAGTTCCACCCGACGCAAAGTATCAACCTCAGAGTGCAAGTAACGAACCCGAATTCCAAGCCCCATTAAGTAATCCGTCAAGTCCTCTGACATTTTTTTCGTGAGGGTTGTAACTAAAATACGTTCGTTCTTTGCGGCCCGAAGATTTATCTCGTAAACCAAATCGTCTATCTGGCTCTTAATTGGCTTCACAACAATTTGTGGATCTATCAATCCGGTAGGTCGAATTACCTGTTCAACGAACTGACCACCAGTTTTTTCTAATTCATACTTCCCAGGTGTTGCAGATAGATATACGGTCTGGCCTTTTCGTTCAACAAACTCCGCAAATCGAAGTGGCCGATTATCCATTGCAGATGGCAGGCGAAAACCATGTTCGACAAGTGTGCGCTTACGTGAGGCATCACCCTCATACATGGCTCCAATCTGTGGAACAGTTACATGTGATTCATCGATAACAACAAGGAAATCCTCTGGGAAATAATCCAGTAAGCAATTCGGTGGCGATCCAGGGTCGCGACCATCAATATGGCGCGAATAGTTTTCAATTCCAGAACAGAATCCAAGCTGGCGCATCATCTCGATATCAAACGTAGTTCGCATCCGGATTCGCTGTGCTTCAAGTAATTTATTCTGGCGTTCAAATTCGTCGACCTTCACTTCCAGCTCCGCTTCGATCTCGCTGATCGCACGATTCATCGTCTCAGGGCCTGCGGAATAATGGCTTGCAGGAAATATATACATCTCGGTTTCATCACGGATAATTTCGCCGGTCAGAGGATGCAATGTTGTTATACGTTCAATCTCATCCCCGAACATTTCAATGCGAAGTGCAAGCTCCTCATACATTGGGATAATTTCAATCGTATCTCCGCGCACCCGAAAAGTTCCACGTTCAAAGGCCATGTCATTTCGCTTATATTGAATGTCAACGAATCTACGCAGGAGTTGATTTCTTTCAATAGCTTCACCAACCTGCAACTTAATCATCCGATCTACATATTCCTGAGGTGTTCCTAACCCATAAATACAAGAGACCGTTGCAACAACAATGACATCACGTCTTGTCAGAAGCGAGTTTGTTGCCGAATGTCGCAGGCGCTCAACTTCGCTATTTACTGAGCTATCTTTCTCGATAAAAGTGTCTGTCTGAGGTACATAGGCTTCAGGTTGGTAATAGTCGTAATATGAAACAAAGTATTCAACCGCATTGTTCGGCATAAGTTCGCGAAATTCATTTGCAAGCTGCGCAGCCAGCGTTTTATTTGGCGCAAGAACTAAGGTTGGACGTTGGAGCTTTTCAATTAACCAAGCAGTTGTTGCCGATTTACCTGTACCGGTTGCACCAAGTAGGACAACATCCTGTTCGCCAGCGGTTATCCGCTCGACTAATTCCGCGATCGCCTTCGGTTGGTCGCCAGATGGAATGTAATCGCTAATTACTCCGAATTGATTAACTTTGCGTTGCAGATCAGTGATTGGACGCATAACTTAATTTGAACTTGCCTTTGCTCGAGGAAGTAAAACGCCCTCATAAATATTCTCAACTTGCCGCAGAAGCTGGTCCGAATCTCCATCATTATTGAACACTGCATCAGCGATCTCTGCCCGCTCGGCATCTGTAGCTTGAATTTTCATGCGAGCTTCGATCTCATAACCTTTCATACCCCGCTCTTTCAGCCTGGCAATACGGTTTTCAAGAGTTGCTTCCACGGTAATTACATAATCAAAGCGATCCTTGCCAGCAGTTTCTACCAAGATTGGAATTTGATAAACGATAACAGCGCCTTGTGGACTAGTTTCAACTATCTCGTTGAAAGCAGCTTGAACTCTGGGATGAATAATCTCCTCGAGTTTCTTCCTAGCCTGCGCATCGGTGAAGACAATTTGCCCAAGTTTTGTGCGATCCAAAATCCCGTTACTCAAAATATCATCGCCGAAAGTTACAACTAATTCGTCGAATCCTTCAGTGCCACGTTCGATTACATCACGAGCTAGTTGATCGGCATCAATTACAACTGCTCCGAGATCTTCGAAGAAATCGCCGGCTGCAGATTTACCTGATCCGATTCCACCAGTTAGGGCAACTTTTAGCACGTTGGAATCTTATCTTTAGAAATGGAAAGGGCCCCGACCGAAGTCAGGGCCCTTAACTCTATTTTTTTATTCTGGTGAAACTTCAGCAACTGCTTCAGGCACAGGAGCATCATCAGCAGCAGCGTCAGCGGCTTTCGCCTCTTCCTTCTGCTTGCGGTGAGCCATGAAACGAGTTTGTGCTTCTGCATATTGACGTTCCCACTCTTCGCGTTGGGTTTCAAAGCCCGGACGCCATTCTTGGGAATCAGCATCGAATCCTTCAGGGTAAATGAAGTTTCCTTCTGCATCGTAACGAGCAGCCATTCCATATTGTGTTGGATCGAAGGCTTCGATTTCTACTTCATGACCTTCGTTGGCTTGCTTCAATGAAAGTGAGATGCGACGACGCTCTAGATCGATATCAATAATCTTAACGAATAGCTCATCGCCAACTTGAACAACTTGTTCTGGAATTTCAACATGGCGTTCTGCCAACTCTGAAATGTGAACTAAGCCTTCAATTCCTTCAAATACGCGAATGAAAGCGCCGAATGGAACAAGTTTAGTTACTTCACCAGGAACAACTTGGTTGATCGCATGTGTGCGAGCAAATGCTTGCCATGGATCTTCTTGAGTTGCCTTTAGAGATAGTGAAACGCGCTCACGTTCGAAATCAACTTCTAGAACTTCAACAGTAACAGCGTCGCCAACTTCAACAACTTCATTTGGATGATCGATGTGCTTCCATGAAAGTTCTGAAACATGGACTAGACCATCTACGCCACCAAGGTCAACGAAGGCACCGAAGTTAACGATTGATGAAACAACACCTGAACGAACTTGACCCTTTTCGAGTTGGTTCAAGAATGTTGTGCGAGATGCTGATTGGGTTTGTTCTAGGAATGCACGACGAGATAGAACAACGTTATTACGGTTCTTATCAAGTTCGATAATACGAGCTTCAACTTGTTGCCCAATGTAAGGAGTTAGATCGCGTACGCGACGCATTTCTACTAGTGACGCTGGAAGGAAGCCACGAAGACCGATATCAACGATCAAGCCGCCCTTAACAACTTCAATAACAATTCCGGTGACAACTTCGTCACGCTCTTTCTTACCTTCGATATCTCCCCAGGCGCGTTCGTATTGTGCGCGCTTCTTGGAAAGGATCAGACGGCCTTCTTTATCTTCTTTGGTTATTACAAGCGCTTCAACGCGATCGCCAACAGAAACAATCTCTGAAGGATCTATGTCGTGGCGGATTGAAAGTTCGCGTGAAGGAATAACACCTTCGGTCTTGTAACCAATATCTAGTAAAACTTCTTCGCGATCAATTTGAACAACGGTTCCAATAACTAGATCGCCATCATTAAAATTCTTAATTGTGCCTTCAATTGCGGCAAGAAAATCTTCGGCTGAGCCGATGTCGTTTAACGTGATTTGTGTAGGGGTCAAAATTCTCCGAAGGGATAGAAGTAGTAGGAATAGGACAGTTCATAAATCTGGCGGATTCACGAAGGGCTAAGGCTACTTGCGTGCTGGTGGATGGTCAAAATCGGGGTCTAGAATCGGAAAATGCACTCATATCTGGAGCTTTTGAAAATGAATGGTGTGAGGCAACTTCTACTTAGCTCAATTCCAGCGCGTTTGGCCTACGGGATGATCACACTTGGAATCTTCTTCAAGGTTCAACAAACAACCACATCCATCTCATTGGCTGGGCTCGCGGTTGGATTAAACACTTTGGCCTCTTCGGTATCAGTTGGAATTCGTTCAGCCTTCATAGATAAATATGGTTTGACCTGGCCACTAAGAGTTTTGGTGCCATCATATGCAGCTCTCATCGTCCTCTTTAACTATGCCGATACCAAACTTACGTTAATTACAATCTCACTTGTACTCGGCGCTGTAGCACCTCCTATAAATCTGGCGGTAAGGCCACTCTGGAAAGTAGTTGTTCCCGAAAATCAGCAGCGTACAATTTTTGCGATCGATACGGCAGTGATGAGTGCGACCGCTGTTATCGGACCAGTCCTCGTTACTTCACTCGCTCTCTCTGATAGTCCAAAGATCGCGCTGAACTCTTGCGCCGCCGCGATGTTGCTCGGTGGTATTGCTCTTGCACTCTTGAAAGTTACAAGGACTTGGGTGCCAGAGAAGAAAGAACAAGGCGCTGATCACTTACTAAAAATGCCTGCCATACGGTTGTTAATAGCAGAGGGAATATTTATCGGACTCGCCAATGGCTTATTTGAAACGGGAATTCCGGCATTCACAACCTTAGAAGGTGTTGCCCATCGCACCGGATTAATCTTCGCAGTAATGGCCGTTTTTAATATTTTCGGCAGCTTATTAGCAGGGCTAATTTCAAAGAAAATAACACCGCTACGAGCATTTAGAAGTACTTATCTCTTCTGGGTAATAGTCGTCGCTCCACTAGCACTAACGAATCCTGATTGGACGCTTTTAGTAATCTCCGGACTGCTCGGACTTGCAGTCGGTATGCAAATGGTTTTCTATTGGGAGATCGTTGAAGCTGTTCGTCCTAAAGGAACTGCATCATCTGCGATCGGATGGCTATGGACCTTTGAAGGAACTGCAATGGCACTTGGTGCGGCTATTAGTGGTTTCATTAGCGAAACTTTCTCACCTCGATATTGCCTTGCTGCTATGAGTCTCTGTGTACTTATCGGTTACATAATCATCGCGAATGGGCATAATTTGTTGAGCAAAGCTGATCGACTACCGACACAAACCGAGGATGAAGAAGCCTTGAATACCGCGTTAGATAAAACGGATTAGTGAGCTGCTAAATCCCAGCTTGTCCCAATACCAATATTTACGTCGAGCGGTACCGATAGGGCGAATGCCCTTCCCATCTCTTTCTTAACTAACTCGGTCAAAACTTTCTCTTCCTCTACTGCAACTTCTAGAATCAATTCATCATGTACCTGAAGAAGTAATCTTGATTTCATTGATTTTGCTTTCAATTCTTTAGCGACATTTAGCATCGCAACTTTAATGATGTCAGCCGCTGACCCTTGGATCGGAGCATTTAGCGCCATCCGTTCAGCCACCTCACGTCGCGCTCGATTGTCACTAGTTAAATCCGGAAGATAGCGTCTGCGACCCATAATCGTTTCGGTGTATCCATTGTCGCGCGCAACAACAACAACTTGGGCGAGGTAATCCCGGATGCCACCGAAACGACCAAAATATTTATCCATTAAAATCGCGGCATCTGTTGGCGAAAGATCTAATTGTTGCGCCAGGCCGTATGCGGATAAGCCATAGGCAAGTCCGTATGACATCGCCTTAATCTGTCTACGCATTTCCGGATCAACACCATCCGGTTTAACACCAAAAACTAAACCAGCAACCGTTGAATGAAGGTCTTCCCCCATTTTGAATGCCTCAATCAGGTTCGCATCTTTAGATAGATGAGCCATGATTCGCATTTCAATTTGGCTGTAGTCAGCGGTAAGAAGAGTTAAATATGGCTCTTTTGATATGAAGCAATCACGGATCCTTCGCCCTTCTTCCGTTCGCACTGGAATGTTCTGCAAATTCGGATTTGTCGAAGATAACCGACCTGTGGCCGTGATGGTCTGTTGGAAAATAGTATGAATTCGACCATCACTTGCCGTCGCTTCGATTAAACCATCTACTGTTGTTAATAATTTACTGGTCTCGCGAATTCGAAGTAAGTGCTTAAGAATCGGGTGCTTACTCTTCGCAAAGAGCCAATCTAAACTTTCAGCATCTGTTGTGAAACCCGTTTTAATCTTCTTCGTTTTAGGCAGATCTAAATCATCAAAGAGGACTGCCTGTAATTGTTTCGGAGATCCAACATTGAACTCTTTACCTGCCTCTTTATGGGCGCCAGCGGTTTCCCGATCCACTTCAGCACGGAAGAATTTGGAGAGTTCAGATAACTTCTTGGAATCAACCCCAATTCCGGTCGCTTCCATAGCCGCAAGCTCTTCAAGTACTGGAATCTCTAACTCACTCATCAGAGCTGTCATGCCGCGATCAGCCAACTCCCTTCCAAGAATAGGTACCAACTTAAATATTGCTGGTGCGCCTAGCCCTTCAAATTGCGAGAAGAGAGATTCCTCTTGTTCTGCATTCACAATTCCTAAGAAGCGCTCTGTCAGATCAGATAGCGCAAGATTTCGACCACCTGGGTTTATTAGATACGCTGCTAATTCGGTATCGAAGGCGAGGCCAGCAAGTTTGTAATTTCGTGCAATCTCTTTCGCCCCGTGCAAATATTTTGGCAACTTCGAATCAGCAAACCAAGCTCCAACTTTAGATTCACGCACGAGATAGAAAGTAGCCTCATCTGTGGCAACGGAATATTCCAAAATTTTTCCTTCGGGTGCGCTAAATTCAATTGCTACCGCTTTAGTTTGGTTCGCTAATAATTTGCTCAATTCGTCTGACGAAATTTCATGACCTACCATCTTGCTTACAGATGCAACTGGTGTTGTAGAAACTTCAGTAGCCGTAGTACCAGATAGAACTTTGACTCTCTCTTTTATCGCCTTAATTTCCAGCAAATCCAATAACTTATTTAAATCCTCTGAAACAATTCCATTCCAAGTTAAGTCGTTTATCGTGGCTTCAATCGCCATATCACTGCGAAGCTGAGTAAGTTCTGCGTTTAATTCAACGCTAGAAATATTTGCGCGAAGTGAGTCTCCGACTTTGCCACCAACTTTATCAATGCTCGCGAGTAGCGCCTTCAGTGATCCATATTCTGCAATCCACTTCGCCGCGGTCTTCTCTCCCACCCCTGGAATCGAAGGCAAGTTATCACTTGGGTCACCACGCAGAGCCGCAAAATCTGGATACTGGGCTGGCGTTAGACCATATTTTTCTTCAACTGCATCAGGTGTCATGCGTGCTAAATCTGTTACTCCACGCTTTGGATATAGAACTGTTGTGTTCTTATTAATTAACTGGAACGAATCGCGATCGCCCGTACAAATTAATACCTCAAAGCCCTCCGCCTCTGCGCGTTTAGCCAGGGTTGCAATGATGTCATCAGCCTCAAACCCTTCGACCGCGAAGTGGCGAATCCCAAAGCCGTGAACTAGATCAAAGAGGAAACTTGTTTGGGATCGAAATTCATCTGGAGTTGCGGAACGGTTCGCTTTATATTCTGGGAAACGCTCAGACCTAAAGGTCTTTCTTGAAACATCAAATGCCGTAGCAATATGGGTCGGCTTCTCTGAAGCGATTAGATTTATCAGCATCGAGGCGAAACCATAAATTGCATTGGTATGTTGCCCAGTAGATGTCACAAAATTTTCAGCGGGCAGCGCATAAAAAGCTCGGTAGGCCAGGGAATGGCCATCGATCAATAAAATCCGCTTAGTTGCGCTCATTTCCCGTGAGTCTATTGGTTAGACTTACCAACATGGATGATTTCCTCGAAATTCTAAAAAAACGTGGCAGCGGCGCACTTGACCAAAAAATGGGAATTGAAATTCTTGAAGCATCGCCGCAGCGGCTCGTTGCGAGGATGCCAGTTGAAGGAAACACCCAGCCAATAGGTCTACTTCACGGTGGTGCCAATGTAGTTCTGGCTGAAAGTTTGGGATCTATCGGTACGCAATTACATGCTGGTGTCGATCGCAAAGTTGTCGGTATCGATATAAATGCGACCCATCATAAATCTGCAACTTCAGGATTTGTGACGGCAACTGCAACCGCAATCTCACTTGGTAAAACAATTTGTTGTTACGAAGTAATAATCGTCAACGATAAAGGTGAAAAAACCTGCACCTCACGAATTACTTGTTTGATTCTTGCTGAGCGCAATTAATTAGTGCGCAGCTGCTCCGGTTCCTAGGTATGCAGCGCGTACATCAGGATCATTCAATAGGTCTGAAGCTTTAGCTTCCTTTACGACTTTTCCAGTTTCAAGAACATAGGCACGGTGTGCACGTTGCAAAGCTTGTTGGGCATTCTGCTCGACTAACAAAATAGTTGTTCCTAGTTCGGTGTTAATTGTCGTAATAATCTTGAAAATATTTGCAATCATCATTGGGGCTAGGCCCATTGAAGGTTCATCGAGAAGTAGAACTTTAGGACGGGCCATTAGGGCACGGCCAATAGCAAGCATCTGTTGTTCTCCGCCAGAAAGTGTTCCGCCAGCTTGCGCTGTTCGTTCTTTCAAACGTGGGAATAGGGTGTAAATGCGGTCTAAATCCTCTTTCATCTCGCTCTTGCGATCTTTGCGATTGAACTTACCCATCTCAAGATTTTCTAGAACTGTCATTCCTGGAAAAATTCCACGACCTTCAGGTGCTTGGGAAATACCAAGGTCCACACGCTCGTGAGCAGGAACCTTTGAAATATCTTGACCATCAAACAAAATTGCACCGCTAGACACTTTACGAAGGCCAGAGATTGTTTTCAAAGTAGTTGTCTTGCCGGCGCCATTAGCGCCGATTAACGTAACAATTTCACCTTGATTAACGACTACCGAAATACCCTTGATCGCTTCAATCTTTCCGTAGTGAACTCGGAGATCTTTAATTTCAAGACGCATCTGCAGGGACTCCTAAATAGGCTTCGATAACTTTGGGATCGTTCTGAACTTTGCTAGGTAGGTCATCCGCAATCTTCTCTCCGAAATCTAGAACTGCAACGCGATCTGAGATTCTCATAATCAAAGACATGTCATGCTCAATTAATAGAACTGTATACCCACGATCACGAATCTTTTTGATCGTGTTTGCAAGATCTATTTTCTCGGCAGGATTAAAACCTGCTGCCGGCTCGTCGAGCAAGAGCAACTTTGGTTCAGTTCCAAGTGCACGCGCTATCTCTAATCTGCGTTGATCTCCATAAGGAAGATTCTTCGCGAGTTGATCAGCGCGGTGGTCAATACCTAAGAATTCAAGAAGCTCATGTGCTCGTTCGCGACTTTCTCTCTCTTCAAGGCGGGCACGAGGCGTTCCAAATAAAGATCCAAAAACTCCTGACTTCTTGTGAACATCAGAAGCAGTAATAACATTTTCAAGAGTTGTCATATCCCCAAATAGACGCACGTTCTGGAAAGTACGAGCAAGTCCAGCCTTAACAACTTTATGCCTCTTTAGACCTGCCAGGTTTTGTCCCTGGAATAATATCTCGCCGGAAGTTACCGGATAAACACCAGTCACTACGTTGAATACGGTTGTCTTACCTGCGCCATTTGGTCCAATAAGCGCACAGATCTCGCCCTCATTGACATGAAAATTAACTTCACTAAGCGCAGTAACTCCGCCGAATTTAATTGTGACATTTTTAAGCTCAAGCATCTTCTCGCTCATTATTTCTTACTCTTCTCTGTAATCTTCTCGCGCTTCTTACGAGGCAACAAACCATCTGGGCGTAGATTCATCATGATAATAAGAACAAGACCAAAGATTACTTGACGAGCATCAGAAATAAATCGAATACGATCTGGCAAATAAGCCAGAATTCCAGCGCCAAGAATTACACCCCAGATGTTCCCAATGCCACCGAAAACCACACAGGCAAGAATCAAAACCGAAACATCGAACTTAAACATATCTGGTGAAATAACCATTACCTTTGATGCGTAAAGAACTCCTGCAGCACCACCGACTGCGGCGCCAATTACGAATGACCATAACTTGTAAACGAGAGTATTAACACCCATAAGAGCCGCTACATCTTCATCTTGTCGGATCGCTTCCCATGCCCGACCTGGACGGCGCACAGTAAATCGACGAATCATCCAAACTACAAGAAGAATCATTCCAAGGACCAACCAAAAATAATGTTCTGGGTGCATTAAATCAAATTTGAATCCAAATACCGCAGGTGGGTTTGGGATTCCGGCTACACCGTTAGGTCCACCAGTTCCCTTACTATTTAAAGCAATAATTCGAACAATTTCACCAAAGCCGAGAGTGATAATTGCAAGATAATCGCCACGAAGGCGTAGTGCAGGAAGTCCAAGCAACATTCCAGAGAACATTGCGATGACAATTCCTACGGGAAGAACTTCCCAAGTAGACCAACCAAATTTAGTTGAGAGGATTGCTTGGGAATAGGCGCCGATTGCAAAGAATGCAACATAACCTAAATCGAGTAGGCCAGACTTTCCCACAACAATATTTAACCCAAGAGCCATCAAAATAAACATACCAACTGGATAAACCAGCACATTCTGGAATGAAGTAATAGGCGTATTTAAGAAACTAGTTGGTCCCCAATCTGCAGCGAAGGGAAGTAGACCAGCAAAAAATATTGAGATTAAAACGAAAGCCACACGCTTTGGGCGGTTCCATGTCTCCCAAATTTCTGCGCCTTTATCTCTTATGTTTATCATTAAGTCCTCGTTTGCTGGACAGCTTCACCGAAGATGCCGCTAGGTTTAATTAAAAGAACTAGAACTAAAACCAAGAAAACAGTTACAGCCTTCCATTGTGAACCAAGAATCGCAGATGCAAATTGCTCAAGTAAGCCAAGGGCGAGTCCGCCATAGAAAGCACCTCGTAGATTACCGATTCCGCCGAGTACTGCTGCGGTAAATGCCGCTATACCCAAGTTGAATCCAACGTTGAATTGAGTGTTCTCGTAAATGGTGGTGTAGAAAAATGCAGCTGCTCCGGTAGTCAATCCACCTATAGCAAAGGTAAGCGTTACTACGCGATTTAGATTGATTCCCATTAGTCGTGAATTCTCTTCGGACATTGATACGGCGCGAATGGCAGCGCCTAGTCTTGAACGGTTTACGAATTGATCGAGTGCAAAGAAGATCGCGATAGAAGCAACAATTGCCATCACAGTATCGATACGGAAGTTGGCTCCTGCTATCTCGCCAAAAGTCCACTTCTCTAAAAGTCTTGGTGAAGTTTGAGGTCGGGAATGGGTAAAAATACGGAAACTTTCAGATAAGAAAATAGAAGTTCCGATAGCGGAAATTAAACTCGCAAGTCGGTTTGTTCCATGTGCTCGGAGTCGGCGATAAGCGACTAGCTCTACAAGCATTGCAAGAAGCGCACAAACGAGCATTGCACCAACTAAGCTTAATAAGAGGGCACCAAGCAATTGAATTCCGTGGATCGGATCTACATTTACCGCATGTCCTAATACGCTAACTTGAATAAATAGAATAGAAAAAGTTCCCACCATAAATACTTCAGAATTTGCGAAGTTGATCAGACGCAACACACCGTAAACCATTGTGTAACCGAGCGAAATTAAAGAGTAGATAAGACCTAGAGCCACTCCTTGAAGGCAGAGTGCCCAGAACTGCGAAGTTACGACAGAAAAATTCATGAGTTCCGATTCTCTATTTTGATATTGAACAACGTGGCAATTCTGGTCTATTTAACCAGAATTGCCACGCTATTTTTAACGCTTTAGAACTTTTTTACTTGGAAATCGCAGGTTATGCGATACCTACGTAATCGATCTTGTCGCCCTTAACAACGAATTCACCAACTGGTGCTCCACCAATGATGTCGCCGTACCGGTCGAACTTGATCTTTGCGCCTGAAACGCCATCAAATGTGCCTTGTGCAACACATGATTGGATTCCAGCGCGAGTTAACTTGCCCTTCTTGATACATGCAATGAAAACATTGGCTGCATCGTAAGTTGAAGTTACATATAGACCAGGAACCTTAACGCCAGTTGCCTTTGTGAAAGCAGCTAGCTTCTCCTTTGTAACAAGAAGATCGAAAGGTACATCTGGAGCAACTAAGCGAAGTCCTTCGCCAGCCTTACCTGTAAGTCCTGGAAGGTCTGAAGTGTTAACTCCATCGCCTGCAGCAAATACTCCGGTGTAACCACTGTCGCGTAATGACTTAACGAACTTTGCACCGTCTTGAGTGTAACCAGCGTATAGAACAACGTTTGCGCCAGAAGCCTTAACCTTGGTTGAAACTGATGAATAATCGGCAGTTCCCTTAGTTACTGAGTCTGTTCCAACAATTGTTCCAGCTTTCTTAGCGGCTGGCATTGCATATAGTGCAAGTCCTGCGCCGTAAGTGGTTAGGTCATCAACGATATAGAACTTAGGTGATGTAACACCCTTTGCGCCAACCTTTACAAGTGCTGGAGCCTGGAACTTATCGTTTGCAAGGACGCGGTGGAAGATTGGGTATCCACGGTCTGGAGCCTTTGGATCTGTTAGACCAACAGCTGTAGCTGATGGTGAAACCATTGTTAGGCCGGCAGCAATGTATGAAGGGAATGAGTTACGAGCTTCACCAGAACATGATGTTCCGATTACGCCGATTACCTTCTTGTTAGCAGCAACTCCTGGTGCGATGTTCGCAGCAACAGTTCCATCGCATTGTGAGTCAGCCTTTTCAAGCTTAATCTTAACCTTTGGATTTGTTGCGTTGTATTCTGCAATTGCAAAAATTGCGCCTGGAAGTTGATCTTGGCCAAGTTGTGCATCTCCACCAGTTAGTGGGCCTTGGAACATAATAGTTACTTCTTTTGGTGCTGCGCTTGCTTGTGAAGTTACAACTGTTCCTAATGCAAGGGCAGATGCAGCTACAACAGCAAGAACGTGCTTTGAGTTCTTATTCATGTAGACCTTCCTGTTATCTGTGTTTCCACAGCTTGGTTATTTCCGTCCCGGGACAGGGAGGGTTGAAGGCTATAGGTGAACTACAGGTGAACTCAAGTTAAATTCAATGATTTACGGACTCTTTACCCGATTGTTACAAAGCTAAAAAGCCGAAATTCAGGCGCTTTTGCTATCTATCTGGAACCGAATCTGGCGAAATTACCGCTTCGGCTACCGCCTTCATACTTATTCGTCGGTCCATGGCCGCCCGCTGGATCCAGCTAAATGCCTCTGGCTCACTCAGGTTCATAGCTGCCATCAAAATACCCTTGGCGCGGTCGACAATCTTCCGGGTTTCAAGGCGCTCATGTAAATCAGCGACCTCCTCTTTGAGGGAGCGCATTTGCAGATGTCGGCTCATGGCGATCTCGATTGCTGGCGTTAAGTCATTGATGCTAAATGGTTTTACAACATATGCCATTACGCCGGCATCTCGCGCTCTTTCTACTAACTCTTTCTGACTAAATGCGGTCAACATTAAAACTGGGGAAATCTCGATAATTTCTTGGGCGGCAGAAATTCCATCGAGCTCTGGCATCTTTACATCGAGAATTGCTAAATCTGGTTTAAATTCTTTTGCTAAGGCAATCGCTTCAACGCCATTTGTCGCCTGGGCAACTACTTCATAACCGGCTTCGGTCAACATTTCGACAAGGTCAAGACGAATCAACGCTTCATCTTCCGCAACTAAAATTCTTGCGGCTCTATTTTGGCTCACGTGCCTCGAGTCGGATTTGAACCGACACTGTGCGGATTTTGAGTCCGCCCTCTCTACCGTTGGAGTACCGAGGCAATTTCAACTTATTAGAAGAGGCTACTTTAACTACTTACGATATGCCGGAGCAATTCCTCCGACAGCGTCACCAACGCGGTGCACACGCATCGCATTAGTTGACCCAGGAATCCCTGGAGGTGAACCGGCCACAATTATGACGTTATCCCCTATTTCTACGCTATTCGTTTCAATTAGGATTCGATCTACCTGAGCAACCATCTCGTCGGTATGTGAAACCATTTGAGTGATCTTTGATTCGACGCCCCAGGAAAGTGCGAGTTGATTGTAAACAGCGGCCTCTGGCGTAAATGCCATAATTCGAATTGGAGAACGAAGTCTCGACATTCTTCTAGCTGAATCACCGCTCTGGGTAAATGCAATTAAAAATTTAGCATCAACAATTGCCCCAACTTCAGTTGCCGCTTTGGTGATTGCGCCACCCTTAGTTTTTGGTTCGTGACGAAGAGCAGGAATACGATCAAGCAATTCCTCTTCTGTGCGTTCGATAATTCGAGCCATTGTTGTTACCGCTTCAATTGCAAATTCACCAATGCTAGTTTCGCCTGAAAGCATTAAGGCGTCCGCGCCATCTAGGACTGCATTTGCACAATCTGTTGCTTCGGCTCGAGTCGGGCGAGAATTTGAAATCATTGAATCTAACATTTGAGTGGCAACAATTACTGGCTTGGCAGCTTCGCGAGAGAGCATTACGCAACGTTTTTGAACGAGTGGAACTTCTTCAATTGGCATTTCAACACCAAGATCGCCCCGTGCAACCATGATGCCATCGAATGCGGCAATAATTTCTTCAAGATTTTCAACCGCCTGCGGCTTTTCGATCTTTGCAATAACCGGACGGCGAATTCCCTCTTCATGCATAATGCGGTGTACATCAACAATATCTGCGGCGCTTCGCACGAAGGAGAGCGCAATAAAATCAGCACCAGCGCGCAATCCCCAACGGAGATCTTCGATATCTTTTTCAGAGAGCGCCGGAACAGAAACTGCAACGCCTGGAAGATTTATTCCTTTGTTATTACTTACCGATCCTGGTTCGATGCACTTTGTTATTACATCGTTTCCCTTAACTTCGATAACTTCAACAGTAACTTTTCCATCATCAATGAGAATCCGGTCCCCTGCTTTGCAATCTCCTGGCAGCCCTTTATATGTCGTACCAACGCGCTCCTTAGTTCCAGGAACATCATCTGTTGTAATTGTAAAAATATCGCCACGGGCTAAATCGTGTGGACCATTTTCAAATTTAGCTAGACGAATCTTTGGTCCTTGAAGATCAACGAGAATTGCGACTGCAACCCCAGCTTTAGCGGCGGCGGCTCTGACGGCATCAAGTCTAGCTTGGTGCTCGGGATAACCACCGTGAGAGAGATTTAAGCGAGCCATATTCATGCCCGCAGCAATTAGTTGATCAACCTTCTCTGGCGATTCAACAGCCGGGCCCATGGTGCAAACTATCTTTGCTCTACGCATTTGTTAAACCTTCTCTATTTGTTCCTGGATTGCATCTAGTTATATATGTAGCAATTGTATGGAATAGATCGGCTAAACCATCATTGGACGTGCTGTTGGTTCGATTGGTGATGGAAGTTGAGTCTGACCCACCAAGAATTCATCTACGGCTGCTGCCGCGCTTCTACCTTCAGCGATTGCCCACACAATAAGTGATTGACCTCGACCGGCATCTCCTGCCACGAATACGCCTTCGATATTTGTTGCGTAACTTTCATCGCGGGCGATATTTCCACGCTCATCGAATTTCACTTCCAATTGGGTAAGTAGTTCTGACTTCTCAGGCCCTACAAAGCCCATCGCTAAAAATACTAAATCAACAGTCAATTCTTTTTCAGATCCTAGAACTTTTTCAAATTTTCCATCTACTAACTCGGTTTCAACTAATTTAATTGCGCGAAGAGTTCCGTCAGGCTTACCTAGAAATTCCTCTGTTGATACTGCGAAGAGACGTTCTCCCGCTTCTTCATGTGCGCTGCTTACGCGATAGATCATTGGATATGTCGGCCAAGGTTGCGATGTAGGTCGCTCTTCGGTTGGTCTTGGCATAATCTCAAGTTGAGTAACACTTGCTGCGCCTTGGCGAATGGCAGTTCCTAAACAATCCGCACCAGTGTCTCCACCACCTAGAATTACAACGTGCTTGCCCTTTGCATCAATTGGTGGCGCTTCATTTAATTCATTTAACCCCTGTTTGTTTCCCCAAGGTAAGTACTCCATCGCTTGATAGATGCCTTTGAGTTCGCGACCCGGCGCCTTGATATCGCGCCAATTTGTAGCACCAACTGCAATGACTATCGCATCGTATTTCGTGCGAAGTTCACTTCCAGTTATATCTACTCCAACATTTATTCCGCTCCGAAAACGAGTTCCCTCGGCTTCCATCTGCGCAATACGACGATCTACAATTGATTTTTCCATTTTGAATTCTGGAATTCCATAACGCAACAAGCCACCAGGCTTTTCACCTCGCTCATAAACTGCAACAGTATGACCAGCGCGAGTTAGCTGTTGAGCAGCGGCTAAACCTGCAGGTCCGGAACCGATTACTGCAACGGTTTTCCCAGTTAACCGTTCCGATGGCAACGGTACAACTGAGCCATTTGCAAAGGCCTCTTCAATTGTTCGAAGTTCAACTTGCTTAATCGTCACCGCATCTGCATTAATTCCGATTACACAGGCGGTTTCACATGGCGCTGGACATAAGCGCCCCGTAAATTCTGGAAAGTTGTTTGTTGCATGTAAGCGATCTATCGCTTCTCGCGTTTCGCCCCGCCAAATCAAGTCATTCCACTCTGGAATTAAATTACCAAGTGGGCAACCTTCATGGCAGAAGGGAATTCCGCAATCCATACAGCGGCCGGCTTGCTTCTGAAGAGCTCCGAATTCTTGAGGTTCGTAAACTTCTTTCCAGTCAAGAATTCGCACATCAACTGGACGGCGAGAAGGTGTAGCTCTAGGTGTAGTTAGAAAACCTTTTGGATCAGCCATTTAGCGCCTCCATCACAACTTTATCTACCGGTAAGCCTTCGCGTTCTGCTCGCTCCATTGCGGCAAGTACTCGCGCATAATCACGCGGCATCACCATTGAGATACGACGCTTTGCTTCATCCCAATCTCCTAGCAATTTTGCGCCAACTTCAGAACCAGTTTCGGCAACAAACTTTGAAATTAGGCTCCTAATAATTAGCTCTTGATCCACAGGCATCGCGAGAACATCAACCATTTCGGTATTCACAAGTGCTGCATCTAGATCAAGTACAAAGGCGCGACCGCCGGACATGCCCGCTGCGAAGTTACGACCTGTTGCTCCAAGAATTAGTGCGATTCCGCCAGTCATATATTCACAACCGTGGTCACCGACACCTTCAACAATTGCTGTGGCGCCAGAATTTCGAACGCAGAAACGTTCGCCAACTTTTCCACGAATCATAATTTCACCTGAAGTCGAGCCATAGCCAATAACATTTCCGGCAATTACATTCTCTTCTGATTTAAAGCTGGCCTTCTCATCTGGTTGAACAATTACTCGGCCACCTGATAGGCCCTTAGCTACATAATCGTTGGCATCACCGTAAAGTCTAAGTGTTAGCCCGCGAGGAATAAATGCTCCGAAAGAATTTCCAGCTGTTCCATGGAGTGAAACGTTAATAGTGTCAGGAGCAAGCCCAGCGCCGCCAAACTTACGGGTGATTTCTGAGCCCAGCATCGTTCCAACAGTGCGATTAACATTCTTAACAGGTACTTCAATGTTGACGCTCTCGCCTTTGGTTAGCGCAAGTTGTGCCAGTTCAATTAATTTATTGTCGAGTGCGGCAGCTAAACCATGCTCTTGTTTTATTGTGTTGTGACGAGGTGAAGTATCCCCAGCCGCAGGACCTGTCAGCAAGGGTGCAAGATCTAGCCCACTTGCCTTCCAATGGTGAATAGCCTTCTTGGTATCCAAGTATTCAACTTGACCAATCGCTTCCTCTAAAGTCCTAAAGCCAAGAGCAGCTAAATGTTCACGTACTTCATCAGCAATATATTCAAAGAAGGTTTCGACAAACTCAGGTTTACCGTTGAAACGCGCACGTAACTCTGGATTTTGTGTCGCAACTCCAACCGGACAAGTATCTAAATGACATACCCGCATCATTACGCAACCTGAAACAACAAGTGGCGCAGTAGCGAAACCAAACTCTTCGCCTCCGAGAAGAGCGGCTATCACAATATCTCTGCCGGTTTTCATCTGGCCATCTACTTGAACAACAATGCGATCGCGTAAACCATTTAACATAAGAGTTTGTTGGGTTTCCGCTAAACCAAGTTCCCATGGCGCGCCGGCATGTTTAAGTGAAGTCAGTGGCGAAGCACCCGTTCCGCCATCATGGCCAGAAATAAGTACAACATCTGCATGAGCTTTGCTTACTCCCGCAGCAACAGTTCCAACACCGACTTCAGCCACTAATTTCACATGAACTCTTGCGTCTTTATTTGCATTCTTTAAATCGTGGATTAGTTGAGCGAGATCTTCAATAGAATAAATATCGTGATGTGGAGGTGGTGAAATTAAACCCACACCAGGAGTTGAATAACGTACCTTCGCAATCCACGGATACACCTTGCTACCAGGAAGTTGACCACCTTCACCTGGCTTCGCGCCTTGTGCCATCTTGATTTGAATATCATCTGCGTTAACTAAATATTCGCTTGTAACTCCAAATCTGCCGGAGGCAACTTGTTTAATTGCAGAACGACGGGAATCGCCATTAGCTTCGATGATGTAGCGACTAGGATCTTCGCCACCTTCACCTGTATTTGATTTTCCGCCAATTCGGTTCATAGCAATCGCTAAAGTTTCGTGGGCTTCGGCTGAAATTGATCCATAAGACATTGCACCAGTTGAGAAGCGCTTAATAATTGCCGAACGGCTCTCAACTTCTTCAATTGAAATTGCCGGACGCAGTCCGATCTTAAATTCAAAGAGGCCACGAAGTGTCATTAGACGCTTTGATTGATCATCCACTCGATTTGTATAGCGTTTAAAAATGTCATAACGCTTATTGCGAGTTGCGTGTTGTAGTGCAAACACAGTTTCTGGATCGAATAAATGCGGCTCGCCATCACGACGCCACTGATACTCGCCACCAATAGGAAGTCGTTTTGTCCCAGGAATTTCGCCACCCGGTGGGTAAGCAATATGGTGACGCTTAATAGTCTCTTTCGCAATCATGTCGATTGATATCCCACCGAGTTTAGAAGTGACTCCTACAAAATATTCGTCAATAACTTCACGGGATAGTCCAATTGCTTCGAAAACTTGAGCACCCGTATATGAGGCAATCGTCGAAATGCCCATCTTTGACATAACTTTAAGTACGCCCTTACCTAGCGACTTAATTAAGTTAGCGACGGCTTTTTCAGGAGTAATGCCAGTTATAACTCCTTGGCGAACTAAGTCTTCGGCAGATTCCATTGCAAGATAAGGGTTGATTGCAGCCGCGCCAAATCCAACGAGTAGCGCAACATGGTGGACTTCGCGAACTTCGCCGGACTCGACAATCAATCCAACCTTGGTTCGGGTTTTTTCGCGAATTAAATGGTGGTGTACCGCAGCAGTTAAAAGAAGAGATGGAATTGGCGCATCTTCAGCATCGCCATCCCGATCGGAAAGAACAATTATGTGTGCGCCATCTTTAATAGCTTGAGAAACTTCTAATCGAATTTCCGTTATGCGATTAGCAAGTGCTTCCCCGCCACCTTGAACCGGAAATAGACCACGAACAACGTGTGAAGCAAATCCTGGCTGATTTCCATCTGCGTTTACGTGAATTAACTTTGCAAGTTCATCGTTATCAATAACTGGGAAATCAAGTGCAATCTGACGACATGACGCAGGCCCTGGATCGAGCAAATTAAATTCTGGTCCGACCGAACTAGCTAAGCTCGTTACAAGCTCCTCGCGAATCGCATCAAGTGGTGGATTAGTAACTTGCGCAAACAATTGTGAGAAATAATCAAAGAGCAACCTTGGTTTCGCAGAAATTGCCGCGATTGGCGAATCAGTTCCCATTGAACCCAGCGCCTCACCACCGCTCTTGGCCATTGGTGTCAAAATGATTCTAATTTCTTCTTCGGTATATCCAAATGCTCTTTGTCGACGGAGTACAGATGAGTGTGGATAAACAATATGTTCGCGCGCCGGAAGATCTTCTAGCCTTACTAACCCGGCATGTAACCATTCGCCGTATGGCGCAGCGCTTGCTAGGCCATCCTTAATTTCATCATCTTCAATTATGCGTCCCTCTTCGATGTCGACTAAGAACATGCGACCTGGCTTTAATCTGCCCTTCCTTGCAATCTCTTCCGGCTTAAAATCAAGGACTCCAAATTCGCTTGCAAGTACAACGAGTCCATCCTTTGTAATCCAATATCGAGATGGGCGAAGTCCATTACGGTCTAGAACGGCACCTATCTGCTTGCCGTCGGTGAAGGTAATGCAAGCAGGTCCATCCCATGGCTCCATGATTGTTGAATGGAAGGCGTAAAAATCTTTACGAGTTTTTGACATCGTCGCATGATTCTCCCAAGCTTCTGGAATCATCATAAGAACTGCGTGCGGCAAAGAGCGGCCACCTAAATAGAGAAGTTCTAGTACTTCATCAAATGAACCAGAATCGCTGCTGGAATTATCAACAATTGGGAATAATCGATTTAAATCACCTGGAATAATTTCACTCGCTAGAAGTGATTCGCGAGCCCGCATCCAGTTACGGTTTCCGCGTACGGTATTAATTTCACCGTTATGCGCGATGTAACGATATGGGTGAGCAAGTGGCCAAGATGGAAAAGTGTTTGTTGAGAATCTTGAGTGCACCAAGGCAAGTGTTGAAACCACTCTTGGATCTGAGAGATCTGGAAAAAATTCTTCAAGCTGGCCGGTAGTAAGCATGCCCTTGTAGACAATTGTGCGTGCGGATAGCGATGGAACATAAATTGGGAATTGATGTTCAATTCGCTTTCTAAAACAGAATGCCTTGCGTTCCAAATCTAAATCTAGTTCGCCGTTCTTGCCAGTCAAAAATACTTGTTCAAAGTTCGGCATGACCGAGAGCGCAGTTTTACCAATAGATTTTGAATCAATAGGCAGTTGGCGCCATCCAAGAATATCTAAACCCTCTTCATCCGCTATCGCCTCAATTGCGTCGCGATCAGAGAATGATTTGTCTACGAAAAGGATTCCGGTTGCATATGCCCCAAATTCTGGGAGCTTAAAATCTACAACTTCTCGATAAAAAGAATCAGGAATACAAATTAAAATACCAGCGCCGTCTCCGCTATCTGGTTCGGCACCAGTTGCACCACGGTGCTCCATATTGCGAAGCGCGGTTAATCCTTGGGAGACAATTTCGTGAGTTGCCTTCTTATTTAACGTAGCAACCATCGCGACACCACAAGAATCGCGTTCTTGGGAAGGGTCATATAAACCCTGTGCAGGTGGCACTGTCGAAAACAAAGTCACGATGACTCCTAAGTTAATTGATTAGGTGCATCGGGACTACAGTGGCCCAACGGTTACTTATGTGAAACTAAGAGGAAAAGGATAGCAATTAAGCCGAGATTTATATACCCGTAAAGTGAAGTAAAGAGCCGATTCCTGCGGTGATTGCCATACCAAGAGAACCGCCAATTAGAATTCGCAAGGTGGTCTTTCCGTAGGGTGAGCCCGCGGTACGAGCGCTCAAGATTCCGGTGCCAATTAACCCGAGCAAGGTAAATCCAATGATGCTCAAAACTTTACTTCCTAGAGTCGGTGCTAGGGCGCCAGCAAAAGGAACCAACCCTCCGACGGTGAAACTGATAGCTGAGGCTACGGCTGCTTGTACTGGACGAGCTTTGGTGTGTGGATGTTGCCCTAATTCATCACGAAGATGGGCTTCAAGTGCATCCTTCTCAGTCATTGTTTTAGCAACCTTAGTTGCAAGTTCACGGTCTAAACCGCGCTTCATATAAATTTCAATTAGCTCTTCAAGTTCACCTTCTGGATCAATAGCTAGGTGTTCCATTTCAAGTAAACGATCTGATTCTTCAATATCATTTTGTGAGCGGACCGAAATATATTCACCAACTGCCATGGACATTGCGCCGGCGGCAATTCCAGCCGCTCCTGCTGTAATCAAAAAATTATCTGCTTGCGCAGCGGATACACCAATCATCAAGCTTGCAATTGAAACTAGGCCATCATTTGCACCAAGAACGGCGGCACGCAACCACCCTGCTTTATGTATCTTGTGGTGAGAATTTCTTAAGTAAATATCGCTCAGTGCCATGTGCGAACTCTATCGGTTAGAGAGATTACTTCTTGGGGGTTTTTGCCACTTTTCCGAGAAAAAGTGCGGAAGCCACAATGAAGATGGCAGCGGAAACCCAAATATTTAGGCGCAATCCAAGAATTCGGTTAGCTTCATCGATACGAATCATCTCAATAAATAGCCGGCCCAGTGAATAGCTCGCAGCATAAAAGATGAATACCGCCCCAGTACCTGAAATCTTTCGGAAATAACTAGAACGCATAATCAAAATAGCAACAATCGAGCACCAAATTGCTTCATAAAGAAACGTTGGATGAAATGTTGCGAAGTTTTCGAATCTGGTAGGTCGATTTTCTAGAGGTATTTCCAGCGCCCAGAAAACTTCTGTTGGTCTGCCGAAGAGTTCACCATTAAACCAATTTCCAAATCTGCCAATAGCCTGTGCAAGCAATAAGGCCGGAGCAATTGAATCTGCAAGTTCAGCAAAAGATAGCGAAGTACTCCGCTTCTTATAGTAGATAAAAGCTGCGAGGGCTCCAAACCCGATCGCACCCCAAATTCCTAATCCACCTTCCCATATTTTAAATATTGCTATCGGCGATCCCTCATCGCCAAAATATTTTTGTGGCGAAGTTATAACGTGATAAATCCGCCCACCAATAATTCCTGCAGGAATTACATAAATTGCTAAATCAGAAATATCGTTGGGATTGCCACCTAAAGCAAAATATCGCTTCTTTGTAACCCAAATTGCTACAAATATCCCAAGCAGAATACAAAGAGCGTAATAGTGAATTGTAAAAAGCCCCAACTCCAGAGTTGATGAACTCGGAGTTGGGATAAATGTCTTCATTTAGCGTTAACTCTAAGGATATTGCTTAAGAGTTACTTCACTACACCAGCGGCTAGCGCGGCTTCAAATTTAGCAGGATCGCTATATTCGCCACCTGCTCGATTTAGCTCTTTGCCATTTACAAAGACCGTTGGTGTTGAATTAACATTCTTAACAGCGGCATAGGAAGAGATTGATTCGGTCCAGAGCGCATAATTTCCTTCTGTAACGCAATTTTGGAACTTCATTGAAGTTAAACCAATTTTATTGCCAAGCGAAATCATAAATTCTTTTGTCCACTTACCAGAATTCTCAGTCGCTGCTTGATTTTGGTAGAGAATTTCATGCATCTCGAGGAATCGGCCTTGATCCATAGCGCAAGCAGAAGCGTTAGCTGCAACGATAGATTCGTTGAAGCCATTCGTTGAACGTTCCCCAATGAAAGTCAGTGGGTGATAAACAACTTTCGCCTTCTTATCTGCGATTAGTTTCTTGATGTACTCATTATTAATAGCTTCGAAATCACGACAGGCAGGGCATTGAAAATCTTCCCAAATATCAATTTGTGGTTTAACTGTTGGGTTGAACACCAATCCAGAGCCATCAGCTTTTGAGATAGAGGCGGGTGTAAGAGCGTTCTGAGCCGGCTTCTTATCGAGATAAACAAATATCCCAGTAATGGCAAGGACAAACACAATCATTCCAATAACGATTGCGCGCAGCCCTTTATCTCCAGAATTATTACTTGCCATCGTTCTCTCCCTTTGGTTCGTCATCTGATTCAACTGATTTATCTAACCCTAATTTACCCTGTGGGAAGCGGTATAAATAACCGCCCAGAATCGCTAAGGCAATATCTCGAAGGATCTCAGTTGTGTAGGTCAATACCGGCAACTCTGCAGTATTTCTTAAGCCACCTTTACCAAAGCATCCACAGTCAAGTGAAATCCCCCGGGCCCATGCTTGTCCTATTGCGACTACAAAAACTAGCATCAGAGCCGCACCCAATACCGATACGAACTTGACCCAGATTCCAATAATCAAAAAGATTCCCAATCCAACTTCTATAAATGGCAGAACAAAACCTAGAAAATTTGCGATTGGTACTGGTAGGACTTGATACGCGCGCACCGATGTGGCGGAGGCGTATGGATCGGTAACTTTTAATCCACCGGCTACCAATAAAACTCCGCCAAGAATTAGCCGAAAGAAAAAGGTAAGCCAAGGTTGTTTTTCACTTAAAAATTTCTTCATATCGTTGGGTCAATCCCCTCGCTAAGTGCGCTCCAAGGGTTCTCTGGCTTACGTTCATATCTCTTTGATATTCCGCGGCGAGAAGTTCGGTAGATAAAGTAACTCAGTAGCGCTAGTGAAAAGAATAAAGCGATAATTTTTATCATGCTAAATCAATCTTGCTATGGAAACAACTTCGTTCTCCGGTGTGACAAGCTGCTCCGGTCTGAACAATCTGAAGCAATATTGCATCGCTGTCACAGTCATAGGCAACGGACTTCACCTCTTGGAAATGTCCAGAACTTTCACCCTTCAACCAGAGTGCGTTTCTACTGCGGCTCCAATAAGTTGCCTGCTTTGTTTCTAGCGTCTTGGTCAGCGCCTCTTGATTCATCCAAGCAATCATTAAAACTTCTCTGCTCTCGACATCCTGCGCGATTGCCGCGATCAATTCACCTTTAGCAAGGCGCTCTTGTATAGAGGTAGGTATTGCAGACATGTGCTTATTCTCCCCTATTTGGCATCAAGCGCGAATTGGGAAACCGCACTTTTCTAAATCTTTCTTGACATCTCTAATTGTGAAATTTCCAAAGTGAAAGACGCTCGCGGCCAATACTGCATCGGCTCCTGCTGCTATCGCGAGGGCGAAATCTGCGATTTTGCCGGCGCCACCGCTTGCGATGACGGGAACACTTGAAATTTCTCGGACAGCTCTAAGCATTTCAATATCAAATCCAGATTTTGTGCCATCCGCGTCCATCGAATTAAGAAGAATTTCACCGGCACCTCTTCTGATTCCTTCCTCTACCCAGGCCAGCGCATCCAAGCCAGAGCTTTGTCGCCCACCATGTGTTGTAACTTCAAAGCCTGATTTACTCTCTGCCCTTCTTGCATCAACCGAAAGAACTAGTACTTGATTACCAAAGCGATCTGAAATTTCATTGATTAAATCTGGTCTAGCAATTGCAGCTGTATTAATTGAAATTTTGTCGGCTCCTGCGCGTAGTAATTCATTTACATTCTCAGCACTTCGAATACCACCACCAACAGTTAGCGGAATAAACACCTGTTCTGCCGTGCGCCTTACAATCTCCAGCGTTGTTGCTCGCTCTTCGATGCTTGCGGAAATATCTAAGAAAGTTAATTCATCTGCGCCTTCGAGATCATACTTTTTTGCCAATTCGACCGGATCACCGGCATCGACTAAATCTTTAAAGTTGACGCCTTTAACTACCCGACCACCCGCAACATCAAGACAGGGAATCACTCTCTTTGCTAACGTCATTCGCCAGCAGCTTTCAGCGCTTGCTCCAAGGTAAATGATCCGGAGTAAATAGCCTTTCCAACAATTGCACCCTCAATTCCAATGGGTGTTAAGTCGCGAAGATCAATTAAATCTTGAATCACAGAAATGCCACCACTAGCAACAACCGGAACCTTGGTCACAGCGCAAACTTCTTTAAGCAATTCAAAGTTGGGGCCGGTAAGAGTGCCATCCTTTGCCACGTCAGTGACGATGTAACGCGAACATCCTGCGGCATCTAACAACTCAATCATTTCAAAGAGATCTCCACCTTCACGAGTCCAACCTCTAGCAGCAAGAGTGTGACCGCGGACATCTAAGCCAACTGCAATCCTTGGGCCATATTCTGAAATAACTTTTGCTGTCCACTCCGGATCTTCGATTGCAGCAGTTCCAAGATTTACTCTCGTGCAACCAGTTGAAAGCGCGCGAATTAAAGTTTCTTCATTACGAATTCCGCCTGATAGTTCGATTTTAATTTCAACGCTCTTTATTACCTCTTGGATTAACTCAAAATTGCTGCCAATTCCAAATGCGGCATCTAAATCCACTAGGTGAATCCACTTGGCACCTTGGGAAACAAAATCACGAGCGACATCTACTGGAAGTCCATAAGTACTCTCCTGAGAAAGCTCGCCTTGGACAAGTCGAACCGCCCGGCCATCTTTAACATCAATAGCTGGAAGAATTTCCAATATTTGCTTTGTCATACTAGTCATAAGGATTTCACCCAATTAGCTATTAATTTTGCACCAGCCGCGCCGCTCTTTTCTGGATGGAATTGCGTTGCAACTATGAAATCTTTCTCTACTGCAGCCAGAAAATCTTCGCCATAATTACAGGTCGAATTTATAGCGCCAGGAACTTCCTTCTTGGCGGCATAAGAATGCACGAAATAAAATAACTCCGTGCTAAGCCCAGCAAATAACTTTGAGCCTTGCGGAGAATTTATTGTGTTCCAACCCATATGCGGAAGTATTGGCGCAGTGATTTCACTTATCTGGCCTGACAGAATTCCCAACCCGCTGCTCTCCCGTTTTTCGGAACTATTCTCAAAGAGAATCTGCATACCTACACAAATACCGAAAATTGGTTTCGACTTCGCAAATCGCTCTGCAATTATCTCGTCACCACCAGCGCTCACTAGTTGATCCATGCAGGCGGCAAATGCTCCGACTCCAGGGACGACAAGACCGTCGGCTTCGATGCAAATTGTTCTATCACTCGTAACGATTACTTCATCACTCGCTAATTCAAAAGCGCGTTGTGCTGAACGTAGATTGCCCGAACCATAATCAAGAATTGCGATCAAAGAACGCCCTTTGTTGATGGAATTCCTGAGACCCTATTATCTAGCGCACATGCTTCGCGCAGTGCACGTGCAACCGCTTTAAATTGCGCTTCAAAAACATGGTGCGCATTGCGTCCCTCTAAAACCCGAACATGAAGTGCAATACGCGCTTCGGCAACAATTGATTCCCAGATATGGCGACCAAGAGTTGTGTCGAATGTTCCAATTAATTCAACGATTTCCGGTTGGCGATGTACTAAGTAAGGTCGGCCCGAAAGATCTACTGCTGCTTGTACTAGAACTTCATCCAGCGGAACCATTGCATCACCGAATCGGCGAATTCCTGCCTTATCACCTAGCGCTTCTCTAAGTGCCTGACCAAATGCAAGTGAAGTATCTTCAACCGTGTGGTGGGAATCAACATCAACATCACCCTTTGTTCTAACGGTTAAATCAAAGCCCGCATGTTTACCAAGTTGAGAGAGCATGTGATCAAAGAATGGGACCCCAGTTTCGATATCAATTACACCCGAACCATCTAGGTTAAGTTTTACATCAACGCTAGATTCTTTGGTTGCACGAACTACATGCGCTGTTCTCATTTTTGCTCCCCTTTTCTAAACTTGCTTACTTTCTCTTATATCTCTTGTATTTCAAATCCTGGCTAATTATGGCTTAAGAGCGGCGATAGCCGTTAAAAATTGCTCGTTCTCGATTGGTAACCCAATCGTTACTCGAAGATATCCCTCTAGACCAACATCTCGAAGCAGGATTCCAGATTCAACAAGTGATTTCCATGCCTCCGGTGACTCGCCCTTGAAGCCGCGGAATAATAGAAAGTTAGCACTGCTTGGGACTACTTCAAATCCCAATTTCGAAAGTTCACTTGAAACGCGCTCTCGTTCCGCTACAAGTGCATCAACTTCAGCGAGAAGCAGAGATGAGTTTTCTAGCGCTACTAAGGCTAGGGCTTGGGTCGTTGAACTCAAGTGGTACGGCAATCTTGTAACTAGTAAAGCCTTAATTATTGCTTCATCGCCAATTGCATAACCAACTCTGGCGCCGGCAAAGGCAAAGGCCTTACTCATCGTTCTAACAACTACAACGTTTGGGTAAGTGGCAATCAGCTTGACCGCGGACTCTTCCACTGAGAATTCGGCATACGCCTCATCAACAATTAATAGGCCCTTAACTGCCTTTGTTGCTGAGGCTAACGTTTCCAGATCTGAGAATGAAGTTGCAGTACCGCTTGGATTATTGGGCGTTGTTATAAATGTTAACCCTGGTTTTAACTCTGCAATTTGAGCAGTCGCCTTATCTATATCAATTTCAAAACTGTCGTCCCGATTACCTGCGCTCCATTTAGTACCTGTTGCTTTCGCAATTAGTGGGTGTACTGAATAAGAAGGTGTGAATCCGAGCGCTCCCCTGCCGCCACAAGCCAACATGAGAGTCTGCAGAATTTCATTACTTCCATTTGCAGCCCAGAGGTTTGGGATTGAAAAGTTAGATTTCGTACTTTTATTAATATATTCAGCCAGTGCTTGGCGAAGAAGCAAAGCATCACGATCTGGATAACGATTTAAGTTTTCTAATACTTTTGGAAGTCGGGTAAGCATCTGCTCTACAACTTCGTGTGGAACAGCAAATGGATTCTCATTTGTATTCAGGGCCGTAACTCCACTTATTTGAGGAGCGCCATACGGGGTCAAATCGGCTAGTTCGCTACGAATTGGTAACCAATCCGGCCAATTTTCTTGCTTTGGATTTGTCATCAGCGCTTCTCGAATCGTGCACTCATTGCTTCACCATGTGCTGGTAAATCCTCAGATGTCGCGAGCGTAATAACGTTTTCTGCAATCGCCGTGAATGCCATCTCGTTGTATTCAATGAAACTCACGCCTTTTAGAAATGTTTGTACTGAAAGCCCACTTGAGTGACAGGCACATCCGCCAGTAGGAAGAACGTGGTTCGAGCCCGCAGAATAATCACCGAGTGAAACAGGGGTGAAGCGCCCGATAAATACCGCCCCAGCATTTCTGATCGAAAGTGAATCTCTCTTTGCGTCAATCGTTTGAATTTCTAGGTGTTCTGCGGCATAAGCATTTACAACATCTAACCCTTGAGCAATCGAATCAACTAAAACTATTGCTGATTGCTTACCGGTAAGTGCGGCGCGAATTCGTTCTTGGTGTTTAGTTTTTGAGATCCGAGCGAATAGCTCAACTAGCACTGCATCAGCCAATTCAACTGAATCTGTAACCAACACCGCTGCGGCAATAACATCGTGTTCAGCCTGACTAATTAAATCTGCAGCAACCTCGCCTGGGATTGCAGTCTTATCAGCTAATACCGCGACTTCAGTTGGACCAGCTTCAGAATCAATTCCAATCACACCACGGAGCGCACGTTTTGCGGCCGCAACATAAATATTGCCTGGGCCAGTAACTAGGTCCGCACTTTCACAGACATCTGAAACTCCATATGCAAACATTGCAATCGCTTGTGCCCCACCGATTGCATAAACCTCGGTGATTCCTAGCAATGCGCAGGTTGCCAAAATAGTTTTATTCGGTAATCCGTTGTTATCAATCTGAGGTGGAGAGGCAACAGCAATACTTGGAACTTTTGCAATTTGTGCTGGGACTACATTCATAATTACCGAACTTGGATAAACAGCTCGGCCACCCGGTACATAAAGTCCCACTCGGTCAACTGGTATTTGTTTATGTGTAACTTCACCACCATCAACTACTTGGGTAAAAATTTCACTGCGTAATTGATCTGTGTGCACCTTAGTAATTCGCTTTATCGCCTCTTCAAGAGCGCTCTTTACATTTGAATCTAGCTCCGCAAGTGCCGCCGTAATATCAGCGAGCGGAACTCGAATTGAATTTGGTCTTACGCCATCAAATTTTTCGCAAAGGTCGAGTAGGTCACTTTCGGATCCACCCGCTACCTTCTCAAGAATTGGCTTGATACTAATAAGAGCAGTATCTATATCCAGTTCTGCGCGCGGAAGTTCAGTGCGGTAATCAGATTTACTTAGAGCACGACCGCGGAAATCAACGGTTCTGATTGCAACGGGATTCACGCCGCAATTCTAATCTAAACCAGACAGTCGGGGCCGAGTATTGCTTTCAGGTCAGCGCTCAAACTTGGTGAGGCAGTAACTCTTAAATCATCGCCAATTTTCATAACTAAGCTCTTTCGGCCATCATCAAGTTTCAAATGAACTTCCCGCTTTCCGGGGTGGGAACGTAAAATCTCTTTAATCCGATCGACAACTGGTGGCGTACATCGCACCGTATCCATAGAAATAATCAACGGGCCAGAGGGCGTAAGTGAGATATCTGGAGTCGATAGATCCAAGGCCATAAGTTTTACTTGTTCTTCGCGCTTATCGATACGTCCACGGATAATTACAATTCGATCTTCCATCAAGTTCATTGAGTGCTGGGTATAAGAGTTTGCAAAGAACATAACATCTATCGCACCTTCAAGATCTTCGACCGTAACAATTGCCCACGAGTCACCTCGTCTTGAAACTTTACGTTGAATCTGAGTTATCAATCCGCCAATTGTGACAATTTGCTCGTGGCCAATCGAATCATCATTAATCTGACTAATTGGCATATCTGTAGAAGAGCGCAATAAATGTTCAACACCGAGCAGTGGATGATCGGAAACATAGAGCCCAAGCATTTCGCGTTCATAACTAAGGAGTAAAGCTTTATCCCATTCCTGATTAGGGATATCGATCTCAACACCAGTTACAGCGGTGTCTCCCAATCCTGGAGACCCACCAAATAAATCGAATTGTCCGATCGATTCAGCTCGCTTCGCTTCCATTACTGAGTCGATCGCTTCCAAATAGATCAGGGTTAACCCCTTGCGCGGATGGTTTAGCGAATCAAACGCGCCGCCCTTAATCAGAGATTCAATAGTTTTCTTATTACATACATTGCCATCAACTTTGGTTAAGAAATCACCAAAAGATTCATAACGCCCGGCAACTGCGCGATTTGCAACAATTGATGCCACAACGTTCTCCCCGACATTTCGAATAGCCGTTAAGCCAAATCGAATATCGTTGCCGAGAGGGGTGTAATCGGATTGTGATTCATTAACATCTGGTGGAAGGACTTTAATACCCATCCGGCGGCATTCATTTAAATAGAGCGCACTCTTATCTTTATCATCGCGAACACTTGTTAATAGCGCTGCCATATATTCCGTTGGATAATTGGCTTTTAGATAAGCAGTCCAATACGAAACCATTCCATAGCCAGCACTATGCGCACGATTGAAAGCATAGTCAGAGAAGGGAATCAAAGTTTCCCACAATTTATCAATGGCAAATTTAGAGAAGCCGTTATCCGTCATTCCCTTTTCAAAATTTACATACTCCTTATCAAGGATCTCTTTATTCTTCTTGCCCATCGCTTTTCGCAGAAGGTCTGCGCGACCCAAACTAAATCCCGCTACCTTCTGCGCAATTGCCATTACCTGTTCTTGATAAACAATTAGTCCGTAGGTGTCTCCCAATATTTCGGCTAACGCCTGGGTTAACTCTGGGTGAATCGGAAGAACTTCCTGGCGTTTATTTTTACGATCTGCATAATCATTATGTGCGTTAACACCCATTGGACCTGGTCGATATAGCGCAATAACAGCGGAGATATCTTCGAATGAATCTGGGTTCATCTGGCGGAGAAGCGCCCGCATTGGGCCACCGTCGAGTTGGAACACACCAAGAGTTTCACCACGGCCAAGTAATTGATAAGTTTTCAAATCATCTAAAGTGAGTGTTGAAAGATCTAATTCAATATCCTTATTAGCCTTTATATTTAGTAAACAATCATCAAGCACCGAGAGATTTCGTAGTCCGAGAAAGTCCATCTTCAAAAGCCCGATAGATTCGCAGGCTCCCATATCGAACTGGGTGATGATTGCGCCATCTGCTTCGCGTCTATGGATAGGAATTACATCTAGAAGTGGTTCTTTACTGAGGATTACGCCAGCGGCATGCACTCCCCATTGCCGCTTTAGCCCTTCAAGTCCGCGCGCAGTATCAACAATACGTTTTGAATCAGGATCTGTTTCGTACAGCGTTCTAAATTCTCCAGCTTCGCCGTAGCGATCATTCTTAGAATCAAAAATACCGGCGAGGGAAATATCTTTACCCATAACCGAAGGCGGCAGGGCTTTTGTTAGCTTCTCACCGATTGCATATGGGTAACCCAGAACTCGAGTTGAATCTTTAAGTGCTTGCTTTGATTTAATCGTTCCGTAAGTAATAATCTGAGCAACGCGATCTTCACCATACTTCTGTGTTGCATAAGCAATCATTTCGGAGCGTCTGCGCTCATCAAAATCCAAATCGATATCCGGCATAGAAATACGTTCCGGATTTAAGAAGCGCTCAAACAATAATCCGTGTTTGATTGGATCGAGCGCAGTAATTCCAAGCGCATAAGACACTAGCGATCCTGCTGCAGAGCCTCTTCCCGGACCGACGCGAATTCCAACACTTCTTGCATGCGAGCAGAGATCAGAGACCACCAAGAAGTATCCCGGAAAGCCCATCTTTATCATTACTTCTAATTCGTAATCCAAGCGCTCTTGATATTGCACATCAACTTTGCCATCTAACCTTGAAGCCAGACCCTTATTTGATTCCTTGCGGAGCCATGAATCTTCACTTTCGCCATTAGGAACAGAATATTGTGGCAATAAGTTTTCATTTTCACGCATGGTTATATTGCAACGCTCTGCAATTAGAAGAGTGTTATCACATGCTTCTGGGATGTCTGAGAAGAGCGCACGCATCTCTTTCGCACTCTTTAAATAGAACTCATTATTCTCAAATTTAAAACGCTTTGGGTCGGCAAGGGTAGAACCAGATTGCACACATAACAGAGCCTCATGTGATGCTGCATCCTCGTGATGCGTGTAGTGCAGATCATTTGTAGCTAGAAGTGGCAGCCCAAGTTCTTTCCCAAGTTTCAATAAATCAGCCTTAACACGGGCTTCGATATCAATTCCGTGATCCATGATTTCAAGATAAAAATTCTCAGCACCGAAAATATCTCGAAGCTCACTAGCAGCTTGCTTAGCCTCTTTAAATGCGCCCATTCGCAAGCGCGTTTGAATTTCACCACCTGGGCAACCAGTTGTTGCAATTATTCCAGTTGCATATTTTGAGAGAAGGTCGCGATCCATTCTGGGTTTGTAGTAATAACCTTCTAACGACGCTAAGGAGGATAATTTGAAAAGGTTTGAAAGTCCTTGGTTATTCTCGGCGAGCAGCGTCATGTGGGTATAAGCACCGCCACCTGAAACATCGTCTTCACCACCATCAGCCCACTTAACGCGCTTCTTTTCAAATCTTGATTCTGGTGCAACGTAGGCTTCAATACCGATGATTGGTTTTACGCCCGCTTTAATCGCTTTCTTATTAAAGTCATAGGCACCAAAAACATTTCCATGATCGGTAATTGCAATCGCAGGCATGCCCTGGTTAGCAACTTCAGTTACTAATTCATCAACGCGCGCAGCACCATCGAGCATTGAATACTCGGTATGAACGTGTAAGTGGACGAATCCTTGATCTGCAGACATTTAGGTGAGATTACTACTGAGATTCAGGGAGTTGGCCCTTGGCCAATATTTCTAGCGAGCGTGTCAGGTCTTCTGGGTAGTCCGAGAAGAATGCAATCTCTGATCCGGATGATGGGTGAATAAATTTCAACTCCCGAGCATGCAACCACGGCCGGGTAATTTGTAATCGCTCGGCAATTGTGTGGTCAGCGCCATAAGTCATGTCTCCAACCAAGGGATGCCTTAACGCCGAGAAATGAACTCGAATCTGATGTGTACGTCCAGTTTCTAACTCAATTTCCAGAAGTGAAACTGCAGGGAAAAACTCGAGCGCCTTGTAGTGCGTAATGCTTGGTTTGCCATCAGCAACTACAGCGAAGCGATAATCCTCACGAGGATGGCGATCGATTGGGGCATCGATAGTTCCTTCTGTTGGATCCATGTGTCCTTGGGCAAGTGCATGGTAGACCTTTATAACTGTTCGATCGCGAAATTGCTGCTTCAAATTGCTATATGAACTTTCATTTTTCGCAATTACCATTAACCCTGTTGTACCAACATCGAGACGATGTACAACGCCTTGACGTTCTGCGGCGCCACTTGTTGAAACTTGATAACCAGCAGCGATTACGCCACCAATCACAGTTGGGCCACGCCATCCTGGGCTTGGGTGCGCAGCCACACCTGCAGGTTTATCTATAACTATTACATCAACATCGTCATATACAACCTTGAAGTTTTCAATTGGGGTTGCTGTTAGTTGCGGTTCACCAGCTATTGCCGGCATCGTGATTTCTAAATAATCATCGGTATTTACGCGGTCTGATTTTGTAAGTGGCTTACCTTTGCGAGTAATTTCACCGTTCTCAATTAAGGTAACAATTGTTGAACGCGAGAGCCCAAGAAGTCTAGATAACGCGGCATCAACGCGTTCCTGATGTAGACCTTCAGGAATTGAAACAAATCTAACTTCACGTGATACATCGCTATTGCTCATTTTGAAACCGATCTTGGCGGTATTTTCGCCCAAATAAGTGAAACTATGGAGAGGATTCCGATAACTACGGCGCTATCAGCGATATTAAATGTTGGCCAATTGGGAATTGAAATCCAATCAACAACTGCTCCTTGCAGCGCCCCGGGTTCGCGAAAGATTCGATCACTTAAATTTCCAAAGATTCCACCGAGAACTGCGCCAAGTGCCAGCGCCCACTTCGAAGAATCAATTCGAGCTGCAAAATACAAGATTCCTGCGCCAACAGCAATCGCAAAACCAGAGAGGAAGATTGTCTTGCTAGTGGCCAAACTAAATGCCGCTCCGGTGTTATAGATCAATTCAAATTTTAGAAAATTTCCAATAACACTTACCGGGCCTTCTTCTGAAAGAAATTTTTCAGCAGCTAATTTTGTTGAGTAATCTATGAGAAATATTAAGAAAGCCGTCACTGCCAACTTCCGTCTAACAACTACATTCAGCGTCGTTCCTCTTTTTGCTTACATGACATACAGAGCGTTGCGCGCGGAAATACTTGCAAACGTGCCTTGCCTATGGAGTTCCCACACTCTTCGCAGCGACCATAACTCTTGGAATCAATACGTTCTAACGCACGCTCACTTTGAACAACCATATCTCGAGCGTTGTATACCAGTGACATTTCATGTTCGCGTTCGAAAGTTTTAGTTCCTGCATCTGCTTGATCATCGCCAGCGCCCATTCCAGCTGCGTTAATCAAATCTTCCATACTGCTCTCAATCTCAGCCAACTCGGCACGCAGGCGAACCAAATCTTTTGAAAGCTCACTCCGCATCGCCTTCATTTCTGTGGCGCTCCAATTCTCTGCGCCTTCTGAGATTACTAGTGGCGCAGGAGCGCCCTTGATTGGCTTTAAACCAGTTCCCTTTTTCATACTTTTATTTGGCCGTGGAGGTGGCAGCATTGTTAAGCGGCGTTCTTCTACAACAACTTCAGTGACAGCAACTTCATTTGGAGTAACTGTGATTGTCGTCGAATTTCCTTTTGTCGTGCTCTGTAGCTTGGCTGGAAATGGCTTGCCAACTATCTTCTTGCTGTTTTTAGCGAGCGATGGCTTCACAATATTTGATGATCGCTTTGCTGGTGCCGCTTTCTTGGCAACTTTTTTGGCTGGCGCTTTTTTGGCTGGCGCTTTTTTGGCGGGAGCTTTCTTAGCTACTTTTTTAGCTACTTTTTTAGCTACTTTTTTAGCTACTTTTTTAGCTACTTTTTTAGCTGCAATCTTCTTTGGCACGGTTCCACCAGTCTCTTGAAATCTCTTGAAAAACCTTTGATATCGCCTGTTTTGACACGCGAGGCGCAAAGATTAGAACCTAGCGTGCATAAACACCAACTTCGCCGCGCTAGAATTCCCCTTGACTCAAATCAAGGCGCTGAAGAGGCCATCACCTCGGAGCCTGCAAGAAGAGCTAAGCGCTTATGGCAAGTGCTTGGGGTAGAACTAGCTTTGAGTAGCAGTAATAAATAAAGAGGTGCGCAGCAATTTTGGTGCACAAGGTGGGTGGTACCGCGGTGGATTTCTCACCGTCCCTCCAGATTAACCAGAAGACCGAAGTTTTCCGGGCTTAATTTGAGAGGCTTAATTAAATGTCAACGATTAAATCACTGGCACCGCAAATTGATCTGCCTGCGGTTGAACAGCAGATCCTCTCTTTCTGGGAAACTCAAGAAATATTTAAGAAAACTATTAACGCGCGAGATGGCAAACCATCTTGGACATTCTATGAAGGCCCACCTACCGCCAACGGGAAACCTGGCACCCACCATATTGAAGCCCGAGTATTTAAAGATTTATTTCCGCGCTATCAAACAATGAAAGGCCATCAAGTTCTTCGCAAAGCTGGCTGGGATTGTCATGGTCTTCCTGTAGAAATTGCAGTCGAGAAACAACTTGGTTTTAACGGTAAAGGCGATATCGAGAAGTACGGAATTGCAAAATTTAATGATGAGTGTCGAGTCTCAGTACAAGAACACGTTGGTGAATTCACGGCGATGACCCGTCGGATGGGTTTCTGGGTTGATTTCGATGAAGCCTATTGGACCATGTCTAGTGAATATGTAGAGAGTGTTTGGTGGTCACTGCAACAGATTTGGAAGAAAGGCTTATTGGTTCAAGATTATCGAGTCGCGCCATATTGCCCTCGTTGTGGAACGGGTCTTTCAGATCACGAACTTTCTCAAGGCTATGAAACCATTAAGGACCAATCTATTTATGTTCGTTTTCCCGCAACATCTGGCGAATTAGCGGAGTTAGGTGCAAGCCTTCTCGTTTGGACAACGACGCCTTGGACCTTGGTTTCCAATACAGCTATCGCTGTTAATCCGAAGATTGAATATCAAGTAATCGAGATTACGGATGAAGAGAAGACCGAACGGTTAGTTGTTGCCACTAATCTCGCAGGAATTCTCGGTGAAGAGCGCAAAGTTATCGCGACATTCACTGGCGCACAGCTTGAGCACACTAAATATTCACCACCGCTTGATCTAGTTGAAATACCAGACTCTCACTACATCGTCCTTGCTGATTATGTGACAGTTGAAGATGGAACAGGTTTGGTTCACCAATCCCCCGCATTTGGCGCCGACGACTTTGCGGTTTGTCGCAAGTACGGGTTGCCAGTTGTGAATCCAATTGCACCTGATGGACATTTCCTGCCGGAGTTAAAATTAATTGGTGGCGCCTTCTTTAAAGAGGCAGATAAGCCAATCATCAAGGATTTGAAGTCGAGAGGGCTACTTTTCAAACAACAGCAGTATGAACACTCATATCCACACTGTTGGCGCTGCCACACAGCACTTATGTATTACGCCCAACCTTCTTGGTACATCAGAACGACTGAGATTAAAGAGGCGTTACTTCGCGAAAATGCGAACACTGATTGGCATCCAGAAACTATTAAGACTGGACGCTACGGCGATTGGCTAAATAACAATATTGACTGGGCAGTTTCAAGAAACCGTTACTGGGGAACTCCACTTCCAATTTGGCGATGTGAAAATAAGCATGAGATCTGCGTTGGTTCGCTGGCCGAATTAGGAAAGCTTGCAGGTAAAGACATATCTGATACGGACCCACATCGGCCATTCGTGGACGACATCTCATTTAAGTGTGAACAATGTTCAGAAATTATGTATCGAACTCCTGAAGTAATCGACTGTTGGTATGACTCTGGCGCAATGCCATTCGCACAGTGGGGCTACCCGCATAAGGAGGGTTCGGTAGAAAAGTTTGAAGCTTCATACCCTGCTGACTTTATTTGCGAAGCGATCGATCAAACCCGCGGTTGGTTCTACACCTTGATGACTATTGGAACCCTAGTCTTCGACAAGAGCTCTTATGAGACCGTTCTCTGCCTTGGACACATCTTGGATAAAGATGGTCGCAAGATGAGCAAACACCTAGGTAACGTTCTTGAACCGATGCCTTTAATGGATCAACATGGCGCGGATGCGGTCCGTTGGTACATGTTGGCCGCTGGATCTCCGTGGAGCTCGCGCCGCGTAGGTCATGATGCAATTTCTGATGTTGTTCGAAAGACTTTGTTAACTTACTGGAACACGATCTCGTTCTTTACCTTGTATGCAAAGGCTTCGAACTTCAAATTAAGTGGACTTGCGGAGAAGCCATCAACAATGGATCGTTGGATTCTCTCCGAACTAAATGCTCTTATCGCAAAGGCTGATATCGCATACGCAAATTACGATTCCCAAGAAGCTGGAAATGCAATCGGCCAATTCATCGATGATCTTTCAAATTGGCATGTCCGTAGATCTCGTCGTAAATTCTGGGATGGCGATAGCGCCGCACTAAACACGCTCTATCACTGCCTTAAAGAGCTAACCCTTTTAATGGCGCCGATGGTTCCATTTATTACTGAGCATGTATGGCAAGAGATGATTCGCAACTTAGAACCTGGTGAATTCGAATCCGTTCACTTAGCTAACTTTCCGGTTAGTAACGCATCGGCAATCGATGAGAATTTATCAAAATCGGTCCGACTTTCTCGCCGCATTGTTGAACTTGGAAGAGCGGCGCGGGCAGAGTCAAAAGTTAAGATTCGCCAGCCACTAGCAAGGGCTCTTGTAGCGGCAAACGGTTGGAACGAAATGAATAGCGAAATCCGGTCACATATTTCAGATGAGTTGAATGTTCATAACTTGAATGAAATCGCATCCGCCGGCGCTGATCTTGTGAGTATTTCAGTAAAAGCAAACTTCAGAACGATTGGTGCAAAGTTCGGTGGTGATGTGCAAGAAATTGCAAAGGCCATAAACCTCCAGGACCATGGAGTTCTCGTAGCAAACATTCGCGCTACCGGAAGTGCAAAAATTGCGTTTGCTCCAGGCAAGAGCGCAGATATTGAGTTAGAAGATTTGGTAATTACTGAAACTCCTAAAATTGGTTGGTCAGTGGCAAGCCACAACGGTGAGAGTGTTGCGCTTGATCTAACGCTGACTCCCGAACTTATTGAAGCTGGTCTGGTTCGTGAAGTTATTAGAGCAATCCAAGAAGAGCGAAAGCAATCCGGATTCGATATTAGTGATCGGATTGTCGTGCGTTGGGGCGCAAATGTAGAAGTAAGTAAAGCAATAATCAAGCATGTAGCTGAAATTGGCGAAGAAACTCTCGCAACTAAATTCGAAAATGTTTCAGAGAAATTCGATGATCAAAATGAACTAGGACTATGGCTCGAATTAACTAAGAGTTAAATGCTCCGAGCGATGGATGAAACGAAACTTGACAACAGTTGCGCACCAAAGAAAATTACGATGAACGAGAGATCAAGTGAGACTGGACCGAGGCGCAGCGGCGGCACAAAACGACGAACAAAGTTAACAATTGGATCAGTAACTGCATAGATGAATTCTGCTATTGCCAGAACTATTCCTTTTGGTCGCCAAGATGCAGCAAAAATTCTTGCGTAATCTAAAATAAGACGTCCTACCATCGCCAATATAAATATGTTAAGCGCAGTATGAATTACGTTAAATATTAGGCCCAATTAATAATCAGCTCTGGTTAAAGAAACTTGCTTGTGCCGCAGCGGTCTTGTCTTCGTTGCTCACCTTTACATTTGGTGGGGTCAATAAGAAAACCTTTGAAGTTACGCGCTCAATGCTGCCATAGTGTCCGAAGACCAAACCTGAAGCAAAATCAATCATACGCTTCCGTTCAGATTCTTCCATGTCACTTAAATTCATAATGACTGGTTGACCTAAACGATAGTGCTCGCCAATTCCACGAACATCGCTATACATTCTTGGATGCAAAGTAACGATGTGGTCAACAACAACGTCTGCTTGTGCAGTTGGTGCTGGTGTCGTTGCACGAGTTGATGCGCTACGGAGATAAGAAGGTGTTGAAGCTTCTGCGATCGAAGTATTACGCACTGGACGATTAAAACGAGATTCTGATTGCGCCACTCCCGAAGTAGATGGATCGCTCTCTAAATCATCTACTAATCCCAGGAAGTTCGCCGCTTTTCTAAATGCATTAGCCATGGGTTAAGAATAAGTTAAGCGCTAGCGAACTCCGAGTATTTGGCTACCAATTCGGATAAGTGTCGCACCCTGCGAAATCGCCGCTTCAAAGTCGTTGCTCATTCCTGCAGACATTTCACTAGCCATCGGGAGGGTTTTCACGAGCTGTTTTGAGAGCAAATTCAACCTGGCAAAGGCCAATTTCGGATCTTCGTCTAAAGGGGCAACGGCCATTAATCCACGAACCTTTAGGTTGCTAAGTTCGGCGATTGCCCGAGCGAAGCCATCTAACTCTTCTGGAGCGACTCCTCCCCGATTTGGCTGACTGTCCAAAGAGAGTTGAATAAAAATGTCCTTATTTGCCGCAAGAGAACTTAACTTTTTAGCATGCGAAAGGTCATCCAAGGAATGAATCACATCAGCCCATAGCGCAATTGACTTCAATTTATTGCTCTGGATCTGTCCTTGAAAATGCCAGATGCAATCATCTGGTAGTTGTGGAGCCTTAATCGAACCTTCTTGATCACGATTCTCTCCAAAATTTCGGATTCCAAGTTGATAGAGAAATTCGATATCACTAACCGGAAAGGTTTTTGTAACTGCGACCAAAGTTATTTCATCAACCGATCTACCAGCCGATTTTGCTGCCTTCTCAATGCGAAAGTTTACATCCGCCAAATTTGCATCAATTTCGCCCTTGCGATTACTCATAAGACTATAACCCCAGCGCTTCTTCCAGTCTTGGAGCCACGGCGATAAGAGAAAAAATTCAAATTATGTGATGTACAGATATCCACACTCGAAACCTTTATCCCATAACTCTCTAACTGTGATTTAGCTCCACTAAGTAAATCTAAACTGTGCTTCGCGGGCGATGTTGCTAGTTCTGGAACAATTTTGATTGCATCTTCATACATCTGGCGGTCAACTTCATAACACTCACTACAAATTGCCGGCCCGATTTTTGCGATCAGTTCTACTCCCCCTAAAGTTCGCATTGCTGTTACCGCCTTGCCAATAACACCATTGAGCACTCCTTTACGGCCAGCATGCACTGCTCCAACAACAACTGAACTCGAAATCAGGATTGGCAAACAATCTGCAGTTAGAACTACAAGTGGAAGCCCTAAATCTCTAGTTATTAGCGCATCTGCAGTAACAGGTAAAATCGTTTCTGAGCTAACCTCAACGACCTCATTGCCATGCACTTGATTCATAAAAACTGGGGCTTTCTGACTTAACATCGCTTTCAGTAAATTTCGGTTTGTTGCAACATCATCCGAACGATCTCCGACGTGGCTGCCGAGGTTCAAGGAATCAAAAGGCTCGCTAGACGTGCCACCCTCGCGCGAGGTGAAGAGAATTTGCGCCATTTTGGTATCCGGTTGGCTAATTAATTTTAAGAATTACTTCATGAAATCAGGAATATCGATATCGTCTTCAGTCACCAAATCTTCAAATGTAATCCGCTTGCGAGGACTGTTTGCAGTTGAAATCGAAACAGTAGGGATATCAAGAGCGACAGCAAGTGGATCATTTGATGCGATCGGGTCTGCATTTCCACTCAGTGAAGCCGCATTTATCACCGGTACTGAAACTCGCTTTGGCGCGCCACCATCAAAACCGGCCGCGATAACAGTTACCCGAACTTCATCACCAAGCGCATCATCAATTACAGTTCCAAAAATAATGTTTGCATCTGGATGTGCGGCTTGTGCGACGAGTTCCGCTGCTTCGCTCAACTCGAATAATCCGATGTCGGAACCACCAGCGATTGACAATAGAACCCCATGTGCACCATCGATTGATGTTTCAAGTAGCGGACTTGAAATTGCAAGTTCGGCTGCGCGAGTTGCACGCGCTTCACCACGAGCTGAACCAATTCCCATAAGTGCCGACCCAGCACCAGACATAACGCTCTTAACATCTGCAAAGTCCAAATTTATTAGCCCTGGTGTTGTGATCAAATCAGTTATGCCTTGCACTCCCGAAAGGAGAACTTGATCTGCACTTCTAAATGCCTCGAGTTGGCTAATTGAACGATCCGAGATTGCAAGTAGACGATCATTAGGAATAACAATAAGAGTGTCAACTTCTTCGCGAAGTAGCGCGACACCTTCATCTGCTTGTGCAGTACGCCGCTTTCCTTCAAAGGTAAATGGTTTTGTTACAACGCCAACTGTTAGCGCACCTAAATCTTTTGCAATCTTTGCAACTATCGGTGCTCCGCCCGTACCAGTACCGCCACCTTCGCCTGCAGTTACGAAAACCATATCTGCGCCACGAAGCATCTCCTCGATTTCTTCTGTGTGATCGAGCGCTGCTTGTTTTCCGATTTCTGGCGCAGCGCCAGCTCCGAGACCACGAGTTAATTTTCTACCAATATCTAATTTCACATGAGCATCACTCATAATTAATTGTTGGGAATCGGTATTGATTGCAATGAACTCAACACCTTTTAACCCTGCTTCAATCATGCGATTGATTGCATTAACACCGCCGCCACCAACGCCGACAACTTTGATGACTGCTAAATAATTCTGTGGTGTAGCCACAATCCGCCTCTTTCTAAACCCTAAATCTCTACTTGAGATTTATCTGTTGCTTACTAAGTGGTAAAACTATGCGTGTTGGCACTCTCAATCAACGACCGACACGAAATATAAAAAATTATATTTAGCTTTTAATACTCATTTAACAAACTCACTTAACGATAGGTGAATCAGCAATACTCAAATCAATTTCGGTAATTTTCTTATTTTCAGGAAGTGCCAATAAACCCATTAAAACCCGGCCTTTTATCTCAATATCGGCCGCGCTATTTCTTGAACCCCATGTGATCCCCAGATTTGGATTCCTAAAATTTGTCTCCATAACAACCACATCGTCTCCAGCAATTTCTAGGCCAGTCATCGCCGAGACAATTTCAGTTGGAAGATTTGCGACGAAATTCGCAATCTCCCTGCGCACTCCTTGAGTCTTAGCTCTAATTGAGATCTTGGCCAGGTTACTAAAACTCTGTGGTGATGAAAATTCGACGCCATTCGCCGCCAGATAACGAGGTGCATCACTATCACCAATTACATCAACGTAAACCGCTATTGGAATTCTTGGCGTAATGTGCAAAGTGACTCTGCCCGTCCACCAATTTCTAGAGAGACCTGCGCTAGCAATCCATTCTAGATCGGTGACGATATTCTCTTCAGTTCTTGGATTTATGCGAGCAAGTGGCTGGCCGATAACTAATTTGGATTCCGCTGCTTGAAGTTGGGCTTCAATCAATTTTATTTGGTTTGTCCCATTAATTGTTAAAGATTCGAGTACAAATAACTTCGACCATCCTAATCCGAAAGCGAGTGCAGCTAAGAGCAGGGTGGTAAATAGAATCCAGAGTGCTCGTTTAGTTCTACTTTGCAATTTTCTCTTCCAGCGTCTGCAGGATTAGCGGAACTAAGAGATTTACATCGCCTGCTCCAAGTGTAATTATTAAATCGCCTGGCTGGGCCACCTCAACTGCCAAATTAACTACATCAATCATCGAAGGTTCAAATTTCACCTTTGGACTTGCCATCGCATTCGCAATCTGAATCGATGAAACACCCGGTATAGCGGTTTCGCTTGCTGCATATATTTCCAACAGAAAAACCTGATCTGCAATACCTAGAACTTGGGCAAATTCGGAGACAAACATTGCGGTTCTGGAGTATCGATGAGGTTGGAAAATCACAATGACTTTTCCAGTTCCGATAAATCGCTTTGCGGTTTCCAATGTGACGCGAACTTCAGTTGGGTGGTGGCCATAATCGTCGATGACAGTTACACCGTTAACGCTCCCCTTATTTTCAAATCTCCTCTTTGCCCCACTAAAGCTCTCCAAGCCCTTCAGCAGCTCTACGACTGGGGCGCCAAATTTTAACCCCGCAACAAGTGCTGCAAGGGCATTTTCAATATTGTGCTGACCTGGTATCGAAAGCGAAAGTTCACCTATCACTTTGCCCAATTTAGTGATGCGAGCGTGCGATTCGCCTGGTTGTAGCGATAGATGGGATATCGAATAATCTGCACTTTCCCCGTAAGTAATAATCTCGATATCGCTACGTTCAATCTGCGATAGCAAATGCACTGCGCCTGGACTATCGATGCCAACTATTAAAAATCCTCCGGGTTGAATCGAATTTACAAAGGCAAGAAAACTGCGATTTACCGCCGCCAAATCTGGAAAATGATCCACGTGATCCAGTTCAATATTTGTGATAATTGCACCAAAAGGTTTGTACGCCAAGAATGAACCATCAGATTCATCAGCTTCTGCGACAAAAATATCTCCAGAACCTTGATGCGCATTGGTTCCTCCGCGATTAATCATCCCACCAATTGCAAATGAAGGATCAAGTCCGGCCTGTTGTAGCGCCACTGTCAGCATTGAAGTTGTCGTTGTTTTGCCATGAGTTCCGGCAACCGCAATTGATTTAGATTCCGACATTAATAGGGCAAGTGCTTCGGCTCTTGCTAATATCGATATCCCTTTCTTCTTTGCCGCAACAAGTTCAGGATTCAACTCGTCTATCGCACTTGAAACAACTAAAACATCGGCGCTACCTAGATTGCTTGTCTGGTGGCCAATAAATACCTCAGCACCTAAAGTTCGTAAACCTGCAAGCACGCTCGAATCTTTAGCATCGGAACCTGAAATCCAAACGCCCCGAGCCAACATGATTCTGGCGATGCCACTCATTCCTGCGCCACCTAAACCAATAAAATGAACGCGCTTTCCATCCAAATCTGATAGTTTCATTTAAGACTACCTGCTAAATTCTTTAGAACTATCTCGCCAATTATTGCAGCCGAAGGCGTTGTTATTGTCTGGCTCTTCTTTATATTCCAACTATCAGCCTTTGATATTAGAAGACCAATATTTTCGAGTAGCCAATTCGGGGTGAAATCAGAGCTCAAGCAGATTTCTGCCGCCCCTTTTGCAACAAGATCTTGGGCATTCGCGACTTGTTCGCCATTGCCGATTGGTAGTGGAATAATTAGGGCAAAAGCATTAGATAAATCAAGTTCAGCGCAAGTTACCGCTCCGCCTCTGGAAATTATCAAATCACTCGCGATGTACATGGCTGCCATATTCGAAATATAGGACAGTGGAACATAACCTGGAACAGCTTTTGGCAGCGTATTGCCCCTCCCTATCCCGTGAATAATATTGATATCAAGCTTCAAGAGTTCAGGAAGAGTCCGTTCGACAACGTTGTTTATAGTTTGCGCTCCCAGTGATCCGCCAAAAATAAATATTGTTCGCTTACTTCTATCTAATCCAAGCTCGCGATATGTGGCATCCCAGATTCCAGAGCGATCTGATTTACTCATATTACTAATCGCAAATATCTCTTCCCGGATTGGCATTCCGACCAACTTTGCCGAAGCCCACTTACCACCCTCTTTAAGTGAACTCTTAAACGCAACTAGAATTTCATCTGCAAATCGCGCCCCTAATTTGTTTGCCCATCCTGGAATCGCATTTGCTTCATGGATAATCAGGGGTACTCCAGATATTTTTGCGGCAAGATAGCAAGGAGCGCTTACATAGCCACCAAAGCCAATTACTAAATCCGCACTCTTTACAATCTTTAGCGCCTGTGAAATAGAAATTGCAAATTTAATTGGCCAAAGCAGCGTTGAAGGAGTTATCGATCTTGGAAGTGGTGCCTTGAGAATATGGTGCAACTTCAATCCAGCAAGTGGAACAAGTTCATTTTCAATGCCACTCTTTGTTCCAACAAATTCACAAGCAATATCCGAACTCTTAACTAGTAGCCAGTTACCAACGGCTAGAGCCGGTTCAACGTGGCCTGCTGTACCACCACCCACTAGTAAAATGCGTTTCACTTTTTTGCCGCTTTGTGAGCTAGTCGGGCAGCTACGAATTGCGGCTCCCTGCGGGCAACATTTAAAACGAACGAAAGTGCCAAACAATTAGCAATTAATGATGAACCACCGTATGAAATAAATGGCAGTGTCACTCCGATTACTGGAACTATCCCAACAACAGTCATTAAATTTACAAGAACCTGCAGAATAATCCAGCATCCAATTCCGGTTACTACATATTTTTGGAAGGTATCCTTTGTGGTAATTGCTACACGAAAAATTGCATAAATTAATATTGCAAAGAGGAATACAACGGTAAGGGTTCCAAGCAAACCAAGTTCCTCGCCGATTACCGAGAAAATGAAATCAGTATGTGCTTCAGCAAGATTGGCCCACTTTTGTTTGCTGGCACCAATTCCAACGCCGAATAATCCACCACTGGCCAGACTCATCAAACTATGCGCGGGCTGCCAGCCGGCTAACTTATATATATCTGGCGCAAAGGGATCAATTACCGCTTTAAATCTGCGGAGTCGAGCGGGTTCAGTGATTGAAAGCGCAAGTCCACCAGCAGCAAATACCGAGAAAATTCCAAAAAGAACTTTGATATCAATTCCTGCGATGAATAACATTCCAAAAACTATTCCCGCAACAATAATTGCGGTTCCTAAATCGCGCCCTAAAAGTATTAAGAATAGGAAACTAATCGAACCAATAGACACAATTCCAACTGCGTTAGATTGCAACCCTTTAGCTCTGCGTTCTAAATGTTTGCGTAATTGCAATGCGCAGTAGAGAATCAAAGCCAACTTAGCGAATTCACTTGGCTGAAGAGTAAATGACCCAAGTGGAATCCAATTTCGATTTCCATTTATATCTTGACCAAAAATTATCGGCAATATGAGTGCGATTGCGCCAATCGGAAGTGCATACCTGGCCAAGCTCTCCCAATGAGAAAGTTTCATCCGCATAGTTACTACTGAGATAAGAATCCCGATAACCAAAAAAAGTATTTGCTTGAGAAAAATAGCGTAGGTATTTCCGCTCTCAGATAGCGCTGTAACCGAAGAAGATGAAAGAACCATTACTAGACCCAAGCCAGCTAGCGCGCCAGTGGTACCTAAAATCATTAAATACGAAGCGGTCGGCTTGGAGAGAAAATTAGCGTAAGCCTGACCCTGCTCTTTAATCTGCTTTTTCATTTACCGACCAACTTTGAAACTGCTTGCGAGAATAAATTTCCGCGTTCGGCATATGAAGAAAATTGATCCATAGATGCACATGCTGGTGCTAAAAGAACTGTATCTCCGGTTACGGCGATTCTCGCTGCACAAGCAACTACTTGATCCATTAAATCTTCCGCGCTAGTGGAAGTTGTAATTCGGTGAATTGCAACCTTAGGTGCATGTTTGGCTAACGCCTTCGCAATCACCTCGGCATCTTTCCCAATAAGAATTGCCGCCTTAATTCGCGAACTTGTGCGCATAATCAAATCATCCATTTTCGCACCCTTTGCCAGCCCACCCGCGATCCAGATATTCGAAAGATGTGAAAGTAGCGCCGCATTTGCTGCATGTGGATTCGTAGCCTTTGAATCATTCACCCAAGTGATGCCATCTTTTGTCGCTAGAGTTTGAAGCCGATGCTTATCAAGTTTAAAATTACTGATTCCCAATTTAACTAATGGATGCGCAATACCAATTGCAAGTGCAAGCCCTGCAGCCGCCATCGCGTTGGAGACATTGTGTGGAACCGCTGGTTTCACATCAGATAACTCGGCAATTACTTCTGCTGCTTCTGCCGAATTCACAAAAGCCCGATCTATTAATAACTCCTCCACTAAGCCAATCTCTCCTACTTGTGGCGTATTGAACCCAAAGAATACTTTTCGACCGTTCCAGCCTGCGCTTCGCAAGATTACTTCGGGATCATTTAAGTTGAGAATCGCCACTTTAGATTGCGATAGCAACTTCATCTTTGCATCGGCATACTCAGCAAAAGTCCCATGCCAATCAATGTGATCTTCCGCAATGTTAAGAATTGAAACTGCTTCATATTCAGGCAATGAGCTCCATGCGATTTGAAATGACGAGAGTTCAAGTGCCAGAACTGCAAACCTGTTTTCACTTGTGACCGCTTCAACCACGGTTACACCAACGTTCCCGCAAGCAATCCCAGATGTTCCCGACGCTATCAAAATAGATTCCAACATTTGTACCGTAGTAGTTTTACCATTTGTACCAGTTAGCGCCAGCCATTTCTGATCTGGATTAAGTTCCATTTTCAATGACCAAGCAAAATCTAACTCACTAACAACCTCTATACCCTTTGAATGCAATCCTTGAATAACCATGTGGTCCTTACGCCAACCTGGTGAAACAATCGCAAGGCCGAAAGTTATATCATCTGGAACAGAATCTAAAACTTCCAAACCGTCAAGCGTTGAAATCTTCTCATCGATAATTGCAAAATTTGCGCCAATACTCTCAAGATAACGCGCTAGAGACTTTCCTGTAGTGCCTGCTCCGACAATCAAAATATTCTTTGTAACCAGTTCGGCTATGTAAGACATTATTGTGAAACAACCCATTGGCCGTAAAAGAGTCCCAACCCTGCGGCAACACTCATGCCAGCCAGGATCCAAAATCTAATAACTATTGTTACCTCACCCCATCCAAGTAGCTCAAAGTGGTGTTGGAGTGGTGCCATTTTGAAGACGCGCTTACCGCCTGAGAGTTTGAAGTATCCAGTTTGAATTATGACTGAAAGCGTAATCAGAACAAAAAGTCCGCCTAGGGCAGCCAACAGCGCTTCAACGCGTAACACAATTGCAATTCCAGAAATCGCGCCACCTAGTGCAAGTGAACCTACATCTCCCATAAATATTTTTGCGGGCGCTGCATTCCACCAGAGGAAACCTGCGCAAGAACCTGCAAGTGCGGCAGCTAAAACCGCTATATCAAGTGGATCTCTAACGTTATAACACTGCGCCACATCGGCAATCGCACAGCTCTGTCCAAATTCCCATACGCCAATCATGATGAACGAGAGGAAAGTCATTATTGCAGCGCCGGATGCTAAGCCATCTAAGCCATCAGTCAAGTTCACTCCATTAGAGCTTCCCAAAACTAAAAAGATAATCCAAACAATGACAAGTCCGATGCCAAGCTTTATTGAAGTGTCGCGAACACCAGAAAAGTATTGCGAAATAGGTGCTAATCCAGTTTCGTCTTGGAAACCTAAACCAGCGTACGCAAAAGCGGCTGCAACAATTGCTTGTCCCGAGAGCTTCTGTTTCACAGTTAATCCAAGTGATTGTTTTCTAGAAATCTTAAGCCAATCATCTAAAAATCCAATTAACCCAAGCCCAATAATTAGCCCCAGAACAAGAAGTGCAGATGCAGTTATTCCAACGCCAGTTATTAAGTGACTTCCAAAATATGCCGCCAACGTCGAAAGTATTAGGACAATGCCACCCATTGTTGGTGTACCACGCTTTACATGATGAGTCTTCGGACCATCATCGCGGATCATCTGCCCAACTCCGCGCCGTGAAAGAATGCGAATTAAAGCAGGAGTGAAGATAAAACTTAATAGGATTGAAAGCGCCCCCGCAAAGACAATGCCCTTCACTCTGCAGCCTCCGACAAGCGCTCAGTGATAGCTTGCGCAAGTAAATTAAATTCTTCCGAACGCGAAGCCTTAACTAAAAGTACATCGCCAGCCGCAAAATGTTCGATCATGGAGAGAGCTTCCTCTTTGCTCTTAAAGTAATGCACTGCGCTCTCGCCTCCACTGCTCTTTAGATCTAAATCTGCAAGAAATTCTTCTGCCCCTATAACAACCAGATGATCTATCCCTACATCAGTGGCGAGTCTGCCAATTGCGGCGTGTTCCATTGCGGATGACTCGCCGAGTTCGTGCATCTTGCCTAAAAAGGCCCAACTAACTCCCCCAGTTTCCTGCGATATCAGCGCCAAGGTTCGCAGTGCCGCCGCCATGCTTTCGGGGTTAGCATTGTAAGAATCATTTATCAAAATGATCTCGCTCACTTCAGAAATTTCCATCCGCCATTTACTTGACACCTCAGCCGTTGAGAGCGCTGCAGAGATACTTTCAATAGGAATATTTAAGTTTGTAGCAACTGCAGCAGCAGCAAGAGCATTGCTGATCTGATGAAGACCAAGTAATTGCAGACTTACTGCGGCGCGACCATCGGGAGTAACTAGATCAAAATGCGCTCTACCTTCACGAACTTCGATATCTGCTGCTCGGATTTCACACTCTGACTTCTCGCCGAAAAGTACTTTGCGCACCCCAGTCGGAACTTCCATCTTTGGTGAAAATTCATCATACGTTCCAAGGATTGCGGTTCCACCACTAGTAAGTGAAGCAATTAATTCAGATTTTGCTTTAGCAATAATTTCACGACTACCAAATTCCCCTACGTGCGCCTTGCCAACCCCAAGCACTACACCGATCTTTGGTTTAGCAATCTTTGCAAGATGAGCGATATCACCCATGTGCCGTGCGCCCATTTCAACAATGCAATATTTTGTTGTATTTGTACAACGCAGAATCAATAACGGAACTCCGAGTTCATTATTGAGAGATTCAGCCGGCGCAATTGTCTCGCCAGATACGCTCAAGATATGGCGCAGAAGATCTTTGGTAGTTGTTTTACCTTGTGAACCAGTAATCCCAATTACAGTCATCAATTGCAATTGTTCTCGCACATAGGTGGCCAGTAGGGTAAGGGCGATCTTTACATCTGCGACTTTGATAGCAAGGGCTTTGCAATCTTTGCTAACAAGGGCAAATTGCGCACCACTTGAAATAGCAGCGTCAACGAATTCATGACCATCTACTTTCTCCCCGACAAATGCCACAAAGAAAGTTTCTGAACTAGCCTGCTGTGAATTAATAACGGGGTAAGCCGAAGTTATGTTCGCACCATCACCATTAACAACTTCACCGTTAACAATCTCTGCAATCTTATTTAAAGTTAATTTGATCATGCTAGCTCCTCGATTGCGCGTGCCAGCTCGATTCGATCATCAAAGGCGTATTTCTTGCCAGCAATCTCTTGGCCAACTTCATGGCCTTTTCCAAGTACTACGACACAATCACCCGGAAGTGCACTTGCGACAGCAAGGGCGATAGCTTCTCGCCGATCTATAGTGACTGAGGCACTTTCTCCAAGAGTAAGTCCACTAACCATTTCATCTAGAATTTTCTCAGGCTTCTCGCTCCTTGGATTATCACTCGTAAAAATTGCGACATCGGAGCCGGCTAACAATTCGCGTCCCATGATTGGGCGTTTAGTTTTATCTCGATCTCCTCCGCAACCCAGAACAGCAATTATTCGACCATCAACGCTCTTGCGAAGTGTCGAAAGTGTTCTTGTAACCGCATCAGGTGTGTGTGCGTAATCGACAAGCGCCATAAATTTCTGTCCAATATCGACGGACTCTAAACGGCCTGCTGCGCCTTGTAATTGCACCAAACTATTACCGATAACTAAAGGATCGACGTCGAATTCTGATGCCATTGCTACGGCCATTAGAACATTATCTAGATTGTGATCACCAATTAAATTGATCTCACCCTCAATTAGAATCCCACCAGTTCCCCGAATCGCTATTGAATATCCACGGGGTCTCAATTCACATCGTTCAAAGTGCCATTGGGCAGTGCGGTTCTCCCTGGAAAGGGAAATAACTGGAATCTGCGCTGTATTAAATAGTTCCTTGCCATATGCATCATCAATATTTATAAATCCCAATTCACTGTATTCAACTGTGAATAATTTAGATTTAGCAACAAAGTATGAATTCATATCGCCATGAAAATCTAAGTGGTCCTGAGTTAGATTAGTAAAGCCAACCAATGCAAATTTTGTGCCCGAAACGCGCCTTGCTTCTAGCGCATGGCTGCTTACCTCCATCGCTACATGTGAAATGTGACGCTCTTGCATAACGGCAAAGAGACTTTGAAGCTCGCTTGCCTCTGGCGTTGTGAAGTTTGCCTGCGTTTTTTCTGGTCCAATCTCAATACCGTTAGTTCCTATCAAGCCAGTTGTTTTACCAGCAAATCCAAGAATTTGATTCAAGATTGTTGTCGTAGTTGTTTTGCCGTTTGTTCCCGTAATTCCTGCAATCTTTAAGGAATTAGATGGGGAGCTGTAAAACCAAGAACAGATATCGCCAAGGGCGCGTCGTGGGTCTCCGATAACTATTGTTGGAAGCTTCGTGCCGACAATCTCGCCGCCTCTTGAATCTGTGATAACTCCAACCGCTCCTCTTGCAATAATCTCATCGATATAAGTTGCGCCATGAACATTTGCTCCAGGTAGCGCGACAAAGAGATCACCAGCCTCAACTGAAGTAGATGTTGAAGTGATTCCAGTAAATTGAAGGCTTAAATTCGATTCAACCCCAATAAAACGCGATAGTTCGGCTGCTGATTTAGAGAAATCAGATACTGGCCGAATCATTTTGCACTTGCGCTTTTCTTAAGCTCGGCCTCAGTTAAGGGATAGGCCTTTAGCTTTGTTGTTGATGGCGCAATATTCTTTGACTGCAGAACAAATTTCATAACTTTAGCGAAGACTGGGCCACCAAGTGCCCCACCCCAGTGCATTCCCTTTGGCTCTTGAATCGTAACGCTGACAACATATGCCGGCTTATCTGCGGGCGCAAAGCCAATGAAAGATGCCGTGTAACCGCTGTAGCAAGAGCAGTTCGGATTATAGCGATTTGCAGTTCCAGTCTTTCCAGCAACACGGTATCCACTTATTGCAGCAGTTGGTGCAGTTCCGTTTCCAGAAACTACGCTCTCTAACATCTTCCGAATTTCAATAGCTGTTTCAGTGCTGATAACGCGCTTGGTTTTCTGGTCTTTAGCTGGAATATAATTTCCGCTGGCATCTGTTGTTCCGGCAACGACAGTAGGAGTTACCCGAACTCCATCATTTGCAATGGTCGCAAATACGCTAGTCGATTGAAGCGCAGTAAGAGAGTAGCCCTGTCCAAACGAGAACGTTGGAAGTGAAGTTCCTGACCATTTAGATACCGGTGCAAGAAGTCCCGGTGTTTCACCTGGTAAATGTGAACCCGTGTATTGCCCAATACCAAAATCAGTTAAATATTTATGAAGAGTTTCACTTCCTAATTGCTGCCCGATTTTTATCGCTGCAGTGTTACTTGAAACCGCAAGTGCTCCGGTCGCAGTAAGATGCTGTGTTGGATGCTTCTCATGATCCTTAAACAGAGTGCCAGCAACTCGCATCGAATATGGCGTCTCATAAACCGAGTTAGGTGTTAACTTCTTCTCTTCCATCGCTGCTGCATAAGTAATTACTTTGCCAGTTGAACCAGGATTATAAGAATCTTGAACAGCAGGATTTCGAATTATGTCGAGATTTCCAACGATTGGTTTTGAAGGATTATAAGTTGGTGCACTTGCTTGGGCAATAATCGCGCCTGTCTTTGGATCCATAACTATTACGGTTCCAGATTTAGCATGTGAACTCTTAACCGCTTTACTTATTGCATCTTGAGCAACCCATTGAATGTCTCGATCTACGGTCAGACGAATCGAAGTTCCAGCTTTTGCCTCAGTTTTAATCTTTGCGGATCCCGGAATGATTGTTCCTGCACCATTCTCGAAAACATACTGCCCATTAACTCCAGAGAGTTCACTATTCAAACTGCTCTCAATTCCCGCAGCACCTACGCCATCATGATTAATGAAGCCAATAAGTGATGAAGCTAAGGTTCCAGTTGGATATTCACGGACGTAACTCCGCTCCGAGAAGAAGCCCAGAATGCGCTTGCTTAAGCCGCCTTTCTGCTTCAAAACCTCCCTGTTATAGCTGGCGATTGTATTTTGCAATTTCGACCACATCGCAGGTTTGGCGCTTTTAACAATGATTTTGTATTTAAGCGGTCCGATATACAAAGCTTCGAGTTCCTCTTCGCCCATCTGTAATATCGGAGCAGTTATTTTTGCCGTTAATTTGGCATCTTTTATCTGGGTTTGATCAACAACGATTGTTATTGCTGCCACGCTACGAGCAAGTTCAACGCCATTAACGTCACTGATAACCCCGCGTGGCGCCAACAAGGTCGAGGTTAGCAATAATTCTTTTGTTGCTCGCTCGCTAATGTTTCCCGCGCGGACAACCTGAACTGAAAAGAGTTGAGCAATTATTACGCCAAGAAGAGCAAAAGTCACAACGAGCAATGTGCGAATACGTTTGTGAACTAAATTATGGTGGCTCATGGTTTTGCCGCATTTGTGATTTGAGAATAATTCAAATACTCAATTTTGACTGCTGGAACCATTCCCATATCTTGGGCAACCCGCGCTAAATTTGATGGTGAGTTCATTAAATTTACTTGATTTAAAATTGCATCTTTCTGATCCATTGCGGTATTTCGCTGAGATTTAAGGTTTTGCAAAGTAAAAGCATCCTGCGTCATTAAGATGTTTATGCCAGCAATAACAAGGAGATTCAGTGTCACGCAACTTGCCATTACTAAAATGAATTTCCTGGTATCTAACTTCTGTGATGTGGCAGAAGATTGCACATCAGTGACACTGTTAATAACTTGCTTAAGGGCAAGGCGTGGTCGAATTAGTGGAGGAAGTGCAAGAATTGCCATTATGCAGCCACTCTCTCGAGGGCACGAAGACGCATAGATTGTGCGCGAGCATTGATTTCAATTTCAGCAACAGTTGCACCTTCGCTGCCATTAATTACCAACTTATAACTCGCGGCGGAATTAGGAAGATCGAATGGCAATCCAAGAGGAGAGTGTGAAGCCACAACTTCTGATAGCGCCTTCTTAACAATCTTGTCTTCAAGAGATTGATATGACATTACAACTAGTCGGCCACCGATTCGGATTGCGCTTATTGCTTGGGGCATTGCTCGCTCTAAAACAGCTAGCTCTTGATTGACTTCTATTCGAAGTGCTTGGAATGTGCGCTTTGCTGGATTCCCACCGGTTCGACGTGCCGGCGCAGGAATACTGTTCTTCACGATTTCGGCTAAATCCTTTGTGGTTCTTAAAGTTCCAGCTTCACGGGCCTTAATTACATTGTCGGCAATCTTTGTTGCAAATTTTTCTTCACCATAATTTCGGATTACTCGGACTAATTCGCCGTAGCTATAGGTACTTAAGATGTCTAGCGCAGTCGGACCTGAACTCTGATCCATCCGCATATCAAGAGGCGCATCTTGCGAGTAAGCAAAGCCACGTTCTGCCTGATCTAGCTGCATTGAAGAAACCCCTAAATCAAAGAGGATTCCATCTACTTCACTAATTCCTAATTTTGCTAAAACTAAGTCCAACTCATCATAAACAGCGTGGACAATTACAACTCGATCACTCACATCAGACAAATTTGTTGTTGCAATATCTATAGCGCTTAAGTCTCGATCGAGAGCAATTACTTTTAGTTGTGGATACTTTAATAGAAGCGCTCTGGTGTGCCCGCCCATTCCAAGAGTTGCATCAACAACAACAGGATTTGAACTTGATTCAATTGCAGGTGAGAGCAGTGCGATGCAACGATCTAGTGCGACTGGAATATGTAGTGCATCTTGCATCTTCTCCCCTTTCGATAATCACTTGTATTAATTTTTTTAGCTTTACTACTTTAGGTTTCTCAACTCTGGTCATCGCCGGCCGACGGAACTGGGGGTAACGGCGCCGGGGAAGGGGCGTCGTTATTGAGGTCGGCGATGGCCACAACTGAGAAATGTTTTTATAGGACTTAGAAAAGTCCTGGCAACACCTCCGAAGAAACATCAGAGAATGTTTTTTCACGATCTGCCAAATAACTTTCCCAAGCAGCGCTATCCCAAATTTCTAAGCGGGTATTCGCACCGATTACAACGCACTCTTTTTCAAGTCCGGCATATGTACGTAGTCCCGCTGGAATTGTTACGCGACCTTGCTTATCTGGAACTTCATCGTGCGCGCCAGCAAACATCACGCGCATGTAATCGCGTGCTGCTTTTTCGGTGACGGGAGCTTGACGCAGACGATCTGTAATTGAAGAAAATTCACCACTTGGAAATACATATAAACAACGCTCTTGACCTTTTGTTATTACAAGACCATTTGCTAATTCATCACGAAATCTTGCCGGCAGAATGATCCTGCCCTTTTCATCAAGTTTTGGTTCGTGGGTACCGAGAAACACTTAACCCACCTCCCCTAACTTTTACGCTCAAATCCCCCCGGATTTGATAGCAATCGCCACTTTACTCCATTTCTACCCACTTTGCACCCTTTTCAGCCAAATTTCTCCCCGTTTGGGCATAAAAAAACCACCCCTGGCCAATCGGGATGGGTGGTTGGACTGACTTGAATTAAGGCTTAATTATCGAAATTACGTCGCTCCCAGCGATCTTCTAAACGGGATGACCACTTAGGGCGAGCGCCTTTAGGGTCTTTAAACTCAGATTTTCCGAAGGAGAGGTTTGATACCAGAAGAACTAGGCCAATAAGGGAGATTAGGAACCCTGCAATACCCACAGCGATAACTTGAGCAACGAGCCCTGTCAAAAGTACTGCCATTCCGCCCAGGATTGCGAAGAATCCAATAAGCGCCATTGAGCCCTTTGGAGTGCGCTCGCGACCATTAAGCGTCGAAACTAAACGTGGGTCATCGGCGACTAGCGCAGCTTCCATCTCAGCAAGCATGCGTTTCTCGTGATCGGATAGAGCCATATTGCAAACAATACGGCAGATAGCGCTGGAAATGAAAGTCGAACCCCGATATTTTTAACTGTTATGAGTGTGTTTTAAGCATCATCATCATCGGATTCATCGGATTCATCGAATAGCCGAGCTGGCCGCACGCTCCCTTGGCCAAATCTGGCACTCGCCCTATCAATTGCCGCCGTTGCTTGGCGCCACCCTTTCTCTCGCTCCCCCAAAATTAACTGCTCAGTGCCATCCACACCATCTTCCAATCCATCGAGGCTTACTCCGACTAAACGCAATCGTGCGCCATCTATTTTTAGAGCAAGAAAGAGCGCCTTAACAACATCAAAAACTTCATGTGTCGCACTAATCGGAAGTGAAACCGTCTTTGATCGAGTTATAGTTTTAAAATCTGCGAAACGCACCTTGATTGAAATTGTTCGCGCGCTGAAATCTTTCTCGCGCATTCGGTAAGTCGCCTTTTCAGTAAGTCGCAAAAACTCCCGCAAGATAATCTCTTGATCTTCGATATCAGTATCAAAAGTTTGTACAGCGCTAATTGATTTATCTACTTCTTCTGGAATTACATCTCGATAATCTCGACCCCAAGCTAGTTCATAAAGCGAAGCTCCTGCCGCATCGCCAAGTGCACGAATTAAAGTTTGGCGCGGAGTATTTGCGATGTCAGCGACAGTTCGCAGCCCCAACTTCTGTAACTCTTCATTTGTCTTCGGTCCTACTCCCCAGATAGCACTTACTGGAAGCGGATGTAAAAATTCGAGAACGCGATCTGAAGCAATTTCCAACATACTATTTGGCTTACAGCGCCCGGAGGCAAGTTTTGCGATGAACTTTGTTGTTGCAATTCCAACCGAGCAAGTAATGCCCTCGCTCGCTTCCACCTTTGCGCGAATTTCTTTTGCAATTGTGCGACCGTCACCAAGTAAGCGTTTAGCACCTGTTACATCGAGAAATGCTTCATCTAGCGACAGTGGTTCAACTAGTGGAGTTACTGATCTAAAGATTTCCATGATGTGCGCTGAAACTTCGGAATAGCGGGACATATTTGGTGGAACAAAGATGGCATGTGGCGCAAGACGTTTAGCGCGACCAACTGGCATCGCGGCATGAATTCCAAATTTACGGGCTTCATAATTTGCTGCCGATACAACGCCCCGAATCCCAGTTCCGACAACTACAGCTTTACCTTTTAGCGATGGGTCATCGCGCTCTTCTACCGATGCAAAGAAGGCATCCATATCAACATGGAGAATCGTTGACTCACTCATAGTCCGCTGGCTCCATAAACTGCGAGATTACGCCACTTATCGTGGGAAATTGCTAACTCCCACGCACCAGTTCCAAGAAGTGAAATTCCTCGAGGACCGGTGCGGCGAATTTCACCACGTACTAAAAATAACCAAGAGTTGCGAAGAACGGTGGCAAAGTCAGCCTGCTTATCTTCAAAGAAGGTTATGTCGTTGCAGCCAAAGCCATCATCGATAGTTAAGAACATAACTCGGCGGCCAGAGCGAACTGGCGGGGTTTGAAGTGCGACTTTAACGCCAGCTACTAATACCGATGTTCCAGAGCGATGTTTAATTAAATCTGAAGAACGAACTGCGCCAATTTTATTTAGAAAATCACCATAGAACTCAAGTAGATGACTTGAGATATCCATCCCTAAAATATCAATCTCACTCTTAACTTGTTCACTTGCAGTTATATCTGGCAGCCCACTTGGTTCTAGCGAAGGCGCTTGTAACTCAAAGGTCATCTGACTCTGGCCAGTTGTGCGCTTTGATCCGGTAAGACGGTAAAGATCTTGGAGATGCAGAAGTAAATCTCGCCGATTTATCTCTGAGGTGGAAAGTTTATGTAATTTATCAAATGCTCCGACCATCAAGAGCGATTCAGTTGTAGGGCGACTTGCACCAGAGCGATAAACAAAATCTGCTAAATCTAAATATGGACGCCCAGAAATTATATTTGCCACTTCTTTACTGTCGATGCCATCAATGTCAGAGAGTGACATCCGAATTGCAAAGCCACGAGCATCTGGAAGCTCTAACACTTCACCCGAACTTGCAACATTGGGGGCAAGGTATGGCGCCCGCGCAACATCAGATGTTCTTTCAACTCGATATGTTACGCCAGATAAATTGACATCAATCGGCGCAAGTTTGATTCCCCACTGTCTAGCCTCATCAAGAATTACTCGCTTGGGATACATACCCGGTTCGTGCGTCAGAACGCCAGCGAGAAATGCAGCGGTGTGATGCGTCTTAAGCCAAGATGATTGATAGGCAGGAAGCGCGAAGGCCGCAGCATGTGCTTTGCAAAATCCAAAGGAGGCAAAGGCGCGCAAGATTTCCCAAACTTCATTCACGACTAAATTGGTGTAGCCACGTGCAACTGCCACTGGATAAAACCAGTTACAGAACGCTTGTTGATTAGCGATATCGCCTAACTGGCGCCGCTTCTCATCGGCCTCGGCCAGAGTTATTCCAGTCATTATTGAAATAATTTTGATGACTTGTTCGTGAAAAACAACGACGCCCTCAGTCTCACTCAGAATATCTTCCAAATCTTCGTGAATTCTCGGCCGAGTTCGCAGACCATGTCTAGTTGCAAGAAATGGCGTGATCATGTCGCTCTTTACTGGGCCTGGGCGAAAGAGTGAGATATCAATAATTAAATCGTTAAAGGTATTGGGCGCAAATTTTCCAACGAGTTCACGTTGTCCGGGGCTTTCGATTTGAAATATCCCAAGAGTGCGCGTTGACTTAATTAAATCAAAAGTTTTCTTATCATCAAGTGCGATGGCATCAATATCAAGTGGCGCACCTTCGATGCGCTCAATCTCGGAGAGGGTGTAAGAGATTGCAGATTGCATACGCACGCCAAGGACATCTAACTTCAGCAACCCAATCGCTTCAACATCATCCTTATCAAATTGCAGCATCGGATAGCCACTCGCATTGATTTGTTGTGGCGCATAATCGCCCAGCCCTTGATCGGCCAGAACAATTGCACATGGGTGCATCGATAAATGCCGCGGCAGCGAATCCAAACGCCCCGCAAGTTCAATCGCCATCTTTAAAATTGGCGTATCCAAATTTAAGTGTTTCAACTCAGGCAAATTCGCTAGCGCCTTCGGGATATTGCTGGCCCGGATATGTGGCATTGATTTAGCAATCAAATCAATCTCCATCGGTGATATTCCGAGTGCGGCGCCAACATCTCGAATTGCATGACGCGATCTATAGGTTTCAACCATCGATACCGTCGCACATCTCTTGCCGTACTTTTCAAAGATTGCGCCATAAATCTCTAGCCTTCTTGCAGACTCCACATCGATATCAATATCGGGCAACTCACCACGAAGTGGCGAACAGAAGCGCTCCATTAATAATCCGTGAGTTATTGGCTCGACACCAGAAATCCCAAGCACGTGACAGATCAAGGAACCGGCGCCACTTCCCCGCGCTGCAACTCGAATTCCTCGCTCCCGTGACATATCGGTGATATCTGCAACCGTTAAAAAATAAGATTCATAACCAAGAGTGCGGATTGCACTTAACTCTTCCTCTAACCTGCTCGCGGCAACTACTGATTTAGCGCCGATATATCTGCGTGATAAACCAGCTTCACACCGCGATCGCAATTGCGCTGCAAGTTCGCTCTGATTCTTTGCGCCAAGTGATTGGGCATCTGGCAGATGAATCTCACCAATCCCAATATCTTTGCGTGGCGAGAGAATCGCGCGCTCTGCCCAATCGGCAGTTGTCTTCAATAAATATTTACCATCTCGTTCACCAGCGAGGCGTGAAATTTCATCAGCCAGATATGACATCTCGGAACTAGCTTTAAAGTAAGCCTCACTATTTTGGCGATTAACGCTCTTAGAACTTAGTGGAACTAATTTTCGCGCAGCATCTAAAACATCAGCGACCGGGCCATCACTGCGATCTAACATCCGCACCGCGTTGCTCAGGACTGCAGGAAGGTTATTGTCTCGAGCGAAGTTCAATATGCGAGCCGCATATGAAGTTGAGAGCGCGCCATCACCACGAATTAAATGTGAAACACATTCCAGAGCCTGGTTGGCAAAGAGCTCACGAGTTGCGTTAAATATCGAGAGCGCCTCATGGCTTTTGCGCGAAGCAATCGCTTGGGCCAATTGCGACTCAGGCCCATGCAAGATAAGTAAGTTCCGAGAATATTGGCTAAAGCGTTCTAGTAATAAATGAGTCAATAGGTTCTCACTATTGTTCAAGTTAATTTCAGTTACTAGTCGATAGAGCGAAGAAAGTTCTCCGCCTTGGGCAAGAAGCGTTACGCGATATTTCTTCTGTATAAAACTTAAATTAATGCCAAGGATCGGTGCGATGCCACTTGCTTCACAGCTCTTGGTAAATCGAATTGCACCAGCCATCGTGTCGATATCGGTAAGTGCGAGCGCCGACATTTCGAACTCGGCTGCGCGTTCTACGAGTTGATTGGCATGGGCGGTTCCATATTTAAATGAATAGCCACTTGCAACACGGAGGTGGGTAAAATTTTTCATGCTTACTTAAGCTGGCCGAGATGTTGGTCGGATCAACCAAGTTTTTGTTACTTCATCTAACTCAATTTCAAATGTTGCTAAGGCGCCAACTGGTGCCGCCTCTACTCGCCAGATAGCGCGAGCACCATCATCGAAAATATTCTCTTCATTGACCCGGTTTTTGCCATCGCTTATGCGATTCCACCAACCACCAGATTCGCGCCATCTTGAAACGATTGCATGGATATGAAACTTGTGGCCGTTATAGATGAACTCGATTGGTTCACCTTCAGGTGCAAGTACCCGAGCGCCTGGAGGCGGGGTGGCTGGATTCTGGGTTATGGCTTCTTCGAACATATGTTCGAAAGATAACTGCCACCCCCGACAGGCGCAAGTAGGGCTCGGATCTAAACAGTTCAGGCGTGATTAAAGCCAACACACCCCAGAATTAGTTGAAAGTTCAACCAATTAGCCATACCTTTAGCCCGCAACATCTAAACAACTAGAACAACTAGAACAACTAGAAAAGGAAAACAATGGACGTAATTATCTTGATCGGCCGAATTCTATTCGGTGGCTTCTTCTTAATGTCAGGCATCAACCACTTCGCAAAGCTTGAGGCAATGACAGGTTATGCAAAGTACAAGAAGCTTCCAGCGGCAAAGCTTGGTGTTCTTCTCTCAGGTTTGATGCTTGTTCTCGGCGGAATCTACATAATTCTTGGTTTCTACACAGACCTTGGCTTACTTCTAATTGCCATCTTCCTAGTTCTTGCTGCGGTTATCTTCCATAACTTCTGGACAGAAACAGATGCAACAGCAAAGCAGAATGAGATGTTGGCTTTTATGAAGGACATCGCTCTTGCTGGCGGCGCACTTATCCTCTTTGCTCTAGTTGTAAAACATGGCGCAGAACTTGATTTCGGTTGGGTTATCTCAGATGAGAACTTCTCACTCTGGAAGTAAACATCTAGCGAATAAGTAAGTAATTAAAGCCCTCGGCGTAACTGTCGGGGGCTTTTTTCTACCCAAAGATGGCACCATTAACCACATGGAAATCGCGCTCGCCTTAATTGCCGGAACCTTTATCGGATCCGTCCTCGGATTTATTGGCGCTGGTGGCGCAATGCTCACCGTACCAATTTTAATTTATCTCTTTGACTTCACCCCAGTTCATGCAACTACCGCTGCCCTGCTAGTTGTATTTCTAGCTGCGGCATTTGGTCTGATTCCAAAATTCAAGGCTGGCGATGTACAGATTAAAATTGCACTATCAATCTGGTCGCTCGGTTTGATTACAAATCTTGGTGGCGCAATTATTGCTAAACACCTATCGGATGCTTTCATTGTTACTGGCTTTTCAATCATTTTGATTTTGGCTGGGCTTTCGATGCTTCGCGCGCCCGTATCGGAACACAGCGAGAAGAAAATTCCAGTTATTGCCTTAGTTCCGCTCTCTTTAATTATTGGTTCGATGACCGGAATCTTTGGTATTGGTGGCGGCTTTCTTGCAATCCCTATTCTTGTAATTTTCTTTCACACGCCCCAAATTAAAGCCGCTGGTACTTCCCTATTTATTATCGCGATAAATTGCTTCACATCCTTTATTGGCCACCAAAGCTTGTGGCGCGAAATTGATTGGAAGATTCCAGTCATAATCTCAATCTCAGCAATAATAATTTCAATCTTTGGCTCACATAACTCTTCAAGGCTTCCAGCAGCACTTTTGCGTAAAGCTTTTGCAATTCTGCTATTTTTTATCGCAGCCTTTTCACTAATCGAGACCTGGTTTATTTCCTAACGGCAACTAAGAAAAACCTAAAACAAAGAGTCTTTTACTCTAACAATCTCTTATAGAGCTAATATTAGTTTGCAAGATGAATTCCTGTGATGTCCATTAGCGCGGAATAGATTGCTTTAACTTTCCAACTTGAGCCCTCTGGTTTTTCTAGGTTCTTCAAACCATCTGCACTTAAATATGACTTCAACTTTTCAGGAATTTTAGCTGACCCAACGTTTGGTGCTCCAAGATCAAGCCATCTCCAAGTTGATTTATCATCAACAATAATTACCAGGTCGGCATGCATCATGTCGTAAGAAACTGGTTCGCCGGTCTGCCAATCTGGCGGATTAGAAGCTTTATCTTCCTCGGAAAACTCCTCCTTCATCGCAGGTGCGCCAAAATAATCCCAAAGTTTCGCCAGATCAGTTTCAGTCCCGCCAGCCAGAACCCAGTTCTTAGTTGCAAATAAGTTTTGATATGCAAGCAAGCGAGATGGAACATCGCGCTTTGCATCAACTGTTATTTCAAGAACTTTGATTTTACCTGCGGCTTTCGCGGTTGCAATCGCATCCCCAACGTCTCGCATGTTCGCCGAAGTCATGGGACAGATTTCTTGGCACGAAGTTAGAAAATTAGTAATCACAACTGTTTGACCTTTAAGAGATTCTAAAGTGAAGGACTTTCCATTCTGGTCTACAAGGGGCAGGCTCAAAACTTCTGTTGGAATTGGTTCATTTAAATATGTTCCACCTCCAGGTGCTGCTTCACCAGTCCCAGTTTTAGGTGTTGCCATCGCGCTCTCGTGGCCACTTGTTTCTATTAATTTTTCACTCCCACAAGAAGTGAGTGCCAAAAATGAAAAGAGAACAATTCCCAAACTCAAAGTGAATTTTCGCATATTTGTACGCTATCGCAGTATCCAACGATTACGATATCCATATGCCTTCAGTCCTATTTGTTTGTGTTCACAACGCCGGCCGCTCTCAAATGGCCGCCGGATTCATGACCGCCCTATCTGGTGGCAAAGTCGAGGTACTTTCTGCAGGATCGGCGCCCAAAAATTCAATCAATCCAATTGCAGTTGAAGCAATGAATGAAGTTGGAATCGATATCGCAAATAACGTACCTAAGGTTTTAACTACTGAGGCAGTTCAACAATCTGATGTCGTTATCACTATGGGCTGCGGCGATACCTGCCCCTTCTTCCCGGGCAAGCGCTATGAAGATTGGGTTCTAGATGATCCGGCAGGACAAGGAATTGAATCGGTTCGCGTAATCCGCGATGAAATCAAGAGCCGCGTAGAAGCCTTACTTAAAGAAATTATCTAACTTCATCTAAAGTAGGGTCATGGAAAATGTCCTCCAAAATCCCTCAGTGCAACGCGTCTCAGCAAAGTTAAAAGAGCTTGGTATTGCGGGCGAAGTCCACGTTTTATCCGATAGCGCCCGTACCGCTCAAGAAGCGGCAGATGCACTCGGAATCTTGGTTGGCCAAGTCGCCTCGTCAATTGTTTTTAAACTAGATGACGAATCACCTTTATTAGTAATCACAAGTGGCCGCCATCGCGTTGACACTAAATTAGTTGCGGAAAAACTTGGTGTTCAAAAACTGCATCGAGTAGATGCGGATTATGTGAAAGAAAAATCAGGATTCTCAATCGGGGGCGTATCCCCCGTTGGTTGGGTAAATCCTGTGACAATTTTGATTGATGAAGCGCTAAATGACTATGACGTGGTTTGGGCGGCTGCTGGACATCCACATTCGGTTTATCCAACAACATATGCCGAATTAATTAAGTGCACTGGCGCCAAACCAATGGTTATTGGGGATTAATGGATAGTGCGGATTAATGATTGTTCTGGTTTATTTCTGGAAAATAAAGCTTCGCTCCCTACCCTTTGCGATATTACATATGGCGTTAGATCGTTTAACCCTTGGGCGCAACAAGAAGATAACTTTCTTTAAATCTCTAGGTACTGGAAGAGGTGAAACATTCACGCCTAGCGATGCCGATGCAAAGCGTTGGGGCTTGTTGGTTGTAATTCCAAGAAGCGAAATTGAGACCTTTGACTCTTCGCACTTAATTTCAAGTTGGCGCAAGATTGCTACGTTGGAATACCGGGGTATTTTGCAACCAATTTCATCGCATGGCGAATGGTCTAAAAAACAACCATTTAGCGCTGATCAAATTTCAGAATGGAGCGGTCCGGTTGCCGCTTTAACGCGGGCGCGCATTAAGTGGTCAATGAACTCTAAGTTTTGGCGAGCAGTCCCACCGGTGACAGTAAGTTTGAAAGCTGCACCAGGGCTAAAGAGTGCAATTGGAATTGGTGAGGCTCCAATCGGATTGCAGGGGACGTTCTCTAGATGGGAATCTGGTGCTTTGCTTCGAGAATTCGCTTATAAAGGCCCGGCCCACATCAAAGCGATCAAAGCAACGAAAGATTTAGATTGGTATGCCGAGGAATTATTTTCGCGCTTTGCGATACTCGAAGAGCATGGTGAGTTCTAGCCACTAATAAGGCAGACTTGCCCTATGTCGATTCGCCAATACCGCCCTAGAAGTAATCGGCGCCATGGTATTTCTGGGAATCAAAGTTTGGGACTTTATCTCTTATTGATTTTGGCAATTGCTATCCAGATTAGTTATCCCTTGGTATCTGGAAATGTGCTTCGATTTGTAACGATCTTTACCGTTATAACTGGCGCAGTATTGATGTTGGCTCACTCTCTTCTCTCATATGGCTTCCGCTATTTTGCAACTTTCGCATCAGTCACTTTTATATTTGCGCTTCTGGTAGAAATCATTGGAAGTAAAACAGGTTGGCCATTTGGAAGTTATGTTTACGACGATTCCCTTGGAATAAAGATTGCGGGCGTTCCAGTGTTAGTTCCTTTTGCCTGGATCATGATGGCGCATCCAGTTTTAATCGCGGCACGTAAAACTATTCCAAGTTGGGCATTTATATATGGTGGCGCTGGGTTAATGGTCTGGGATTTGTTTCTTGATCCACAAATGGTCGCAGCAGGTCGCTGGAGTTGGGATGTTGTTGGCCCACATGTTCCATTCCAACCTGAGATTCCACTCTCAAATTCCGCGGGTTGGTTATTTGCCGGCATGGGCTTAATGGCGTTACTCAATTTAATTTTGCCTAAAGAACGCCGCAAAGCTGGAGTAAATTCAACGATACCTGACCTTTTTTTAGCTTGGACCATATTCTCTGGAGTAGTGGGAAACCTATTCTTCTTTGATCGAATCGGAGTTGCGCTAGTTGGTGGCCTGGCATTTGCAATCTGGATCGCACCGTACCTATTTGTAATCTCTTTCGGTAAGCCCGATTTACTTAAGTAAATGTTTGAGTTCTGGCTCTGCGCTATCGCGCTTTTCATTACGGTAACCAATGTAATAAATATGCGAGTTGTTGGCCTTAAAGGCGCGAAGGATATAAATAGCTCGGTTGATATTTTGGTTCCAATGCGAAATGAAGAGCTAAATGTTGAAGGATCTCTCAAGTCATTGCTTAACTCCGAACTTCTGACTCAGCCGAAAATCTATGTATTAGATGATGGTTCCACCGACCAGACAGCCAATTTAATTGGCCAATTCAAGGTAACTAAATTAACTGGAACCGAGCTACCGGAAGGTTGGCTTGGAAAGAATTGGGCTTGCCATAATTTAGTAAAGGCTGGTTCAGGTGAGTATCTGGTATTCCTCGACGCCGATGTTCGACTACATCCATATGCAATCGCATCTGCAATAACAAAGATGAATTCACTGGGCTGGGATTACATCTCGCCATATCCAAAACAACTTGTGGGTACTTTCATTGAAAAGTTGATTCAGCCACTTCTGCAGTGGTCTTGGATTGCAAGTGTGCCCCTGCGGATTGCAGAAAAATATCCAAATCGTTCAATGACGATCGCTAATGGTCAATTCTTGATAATTAAGCGAAGTGCTTACGAAGCATCGGGTGGGCATTTGGCAATCGCTGGTGAAGTTTTAGATGATCTCGAATTAGCAAGGCTATTGATCGCAAAGGGATTTAAGGGCGGCGTTGCCGACGGAAGCGCAGTTTCAAGTTGCCGTATGTATAAAAGTAGTGAAGAACTAATTAATGGGTATACCAAATCACTTTGGAAGGCTTTTGGTAGTACAACTGGGACTTTCGTAGCGCTCTTACTCTTGGTGCTTACAGGAATTATCCCGTACCTAAGTTTTGGCGCGCCAGTAGTTTTTATCTTTCTGTCTCGCACTCTCTCTGCTATTAAAACTCGCTCTAATCCCGCATACGCTCTTCTGCACCCCGTTGCGATTTTGGTACTTTGCTACTTAATTTTTCTCTCGGTTTTGCGAAAATCTCGCGGAACGCTGCAATGGCGTGGGCGGGCGATTTAGTAATGTCAAAGGTAATTGTTATCGGCGCGGGCATTGGTGGCATGGCTGCGGCCGCGCGATTAGCGAAAGCAGGACACAAAGTAACAGTCTGTGAAGGCAGCGACCGTACTGGTGGTAAGTGTCAGACTAAGTGGATTGGTAATTATGCATTTGATACTGGGCCTTCACTTCTTACCTTGCCTGCTGTTTACCGAGATCTTTTCCTCAAGACTGGAAAGCGCATTGAACATATCTTGCAGATTGATCCGGTAGATCCAGCCTTCGAATACAACTTCGCTGATAAAACCCGAATTACATTTCCGAATCTTTCGTTAAAAGGAATCTGTGATTCAATTGAATTGGTTCTCGGTAAAGGTGCGGGCGATGAATGGCACAACTTGATGCAACGAGCCGAGCGTATGTGGGATGTATCGCGAACACCATTTGTGGAATCTGAACTTAAATCTATCTCGAGCCTGATGCGAAGAAAAGGATTCTTCTCAGATCTCCGAGTTATCTCGCCACTTACCTCGCTGCGTTCATTGACAGCGAAATACACCCGCAATCCTTACCTAGCAAAAATTGTGGACCGGTACGCAACATATTCAGGATCTGATCCGCGAAAAGTTCCTGCCGTACTTTTGACAATTGCATTCGTTGAATCCTCCTTTGGTGCCTGGCACATTAAAGGTGGGATCGGAAAACTTTCTGATGCGCTCGAAGCCCGCTGCCTTGAACTTGGAGTCAACTTTCAATTTAACTCCCTAGTCACTTCCATCACACATGAATCTGGCGCCGCAACGGGTGTAGTCGTATCCGGTGAAAATCTGAGAGCAGATTTCGTCGTTGCGAATGCTGATGCTGAACTTGTCTATAACAAATTATTGCCCGCCGAATTGAACATTGTTAAATCTGAACGAAAGAAGTTGGCTAAATCCACAAAGTCATTAGCTGGTTTCTCACTTCTTCTCGGCTTGAACAATGAAAAATTAAGTGAGCCTGCTCCTAAAATGCCACACCACTCAATCTATTTCCCTGAAGATTACGATGCGGAATTTGATGACATTTTCGTAAAGAAGGTTCCAGTAAATGATCCAACCATTTATATCTGCGTACCCGATGACCCCGATATGGTTAAGGGCAACAATTTGGAAGCTTGGTCCGTTTTAATAAATGCGCCAAGACACGAGCCAGCAACTGGCTGGGATTGGAATAAGGAGTCTGCGCTCTATGCGGCAAAAATTATTGCAAAGCTAGATTCACTCGGATTAAAAGTAAGCGAGCGATTAGAAGTTTTTGAATTCCAAACACCGGCTGATTTGGAAGATAGCGTTGGTGCTCCTGGTGGTTCTATCTATGGCACATCAAGCAATGGCGCGCGCTCTGCTTTCTTGCGAGCGAGTAATACTTCACCACTTAAGAATTTGTATTGCGTCGGAGGATCAGCGCACCCCGGCGGCGGACTTCCACTCGTTGGATTAAGTGCGGAAATTGTTGCAGAATCTATTGGAAGAGCTAAGTAGTTAGACGCTTATAAAGATTAAGAACTAATTGAGTCAAGGCAATTGTTTGCATCGCTACCCAAATAGCTGCAATAACAACTGCTGCTTCAAAACCAATTAGGTTGGCAACAATTGCAATGAAAATAAGGCTCGCACGAACTGGTCGCTCACAAATTGTTACTAGTCCAACTTCGCCATGACCCAAGCCACCAGCTCTTGCCCGCAAATACTCTTGAACGAAAGTCGCGAGAAGGGCTAGAAAAACCAGGATTGCTGGAGCACCCAATTTATAGAGTGCAAGCGCCCAGAAAACTTCCGATAAGCGATCCACAAAGGAATCGGTGAAAGCGCCGAACTTAGAAGTCACTCGGGAATAAATGGCAAGCGAGCCATCAATTCCATCAAAGAATAAAGAGAGAACCAAGAACAGTGCTGCTGGCCAACTATTTGGAAATTGCCAGAGCGCGATTGCAAATATTAGACCCGCAAGTGTTAGTAGATTTGGTGTAACTCTTAATTTAGCAAGTGGCCTAACGACACTGTAAGAAATTTGCAGCCAAGTTTTAACGATTCCTTCTATCTTTGCCTCACCATGTAACTTTGACCAGGTAGCGAAGAATTCGTTCTTATCCACGGCTTGGAAGTCCTAAATTTTTATAAATCTCTAGCGTTGCTGAAGCGGTATTCATCGTGTAAAAATGCAATCCAGGTACCTTCATCGCGATTAGTTCGGCACATAGTTTTGTTGCTAAATCTACGCCAGCTTTGCGTACTGCATCTGGATCTTCAGAAATCTCGCTGAACAATTTAGAAATCTTTTCGGGAATTGGCGTGCCCCCAAGTTCGGCCATGCGATGTAACTGCTTAACATTTGTAACTGGCAATATGCCGGCAATTATCGGAAGCTTTGAGCCACGCGTTGCTAGCTTTTCTACTAAAGATTCCCATTTCGAACTTTCAAAGAAGAATTGTGTTGTCGCGAAAGTTGCACCTAATTCTTCTTTCCGCAAAAGAACTTTGATATCTCTATCTAAATTATTATTACTAGCAGGGTGGCCATCAGGGAAAGCGGCTACTCCAACTTCAAATCCACCTTGCGCGATAGCAAGTTCGACTAATTGATCTGAATGGTCAAAGCCGCCTGGAGTTGTTACCCAATTTGCCGCTGGTCCGCCGACTGGATCGCCACGAAGTGCCAGAATACTTTTGATTCCCGCGCTCCTATACTGCGCAAGAATTTCAACTAACTCTTCTTTTGTTGAACCAACGCAAGTCAGATGTGCGACTGTATTACGGCCCGTGCGTTCGGTGATTTCTTTGGTGATTTTAATTGTGCGATCGCGGGTGCTTCCGCCTGCGCCATAAGTTACAGATATGAAATCTGGTGCAATAGATTCAAGAGCCGCACTGGCCTCCCAAAGACGTGCCTCGCCAGCATCATCCTTCGGCGGGAAGAATTCAACCGAAACTGTCATGCGCTCCATAGCGGCTCAGGCTACCCTTACGACGTGAATTTTTCCGCAACCTCTGACCTTAAAGAGATTCGCAATTTAGTTAATCTTGAGCTACTTAACTTCGTAGCCAATGAGAATAAATATCTAAATGAAATCGCCTCTGAATTAGCGCCAGTAGCAGTGGCTATGGAACGCTTCTTATTAGACAGTGGAAAACGACTACGCCCACTCTTTGCATACATTGGATTCCTTGGTACCGGCACCAAACCAAGCGCTGAAATATTACGTGCTACAGCCGCTCTGGAATTAATCCATGTATGTGCGCTCATGCACGACGATGTGATGGATGCTTCAGACACAAGGCGTGGCGCCCCATCAATTCATAAAGCATTCGAAGCGATGCATATTGAAAAAGGTTTGAGTGGATCTGCCGAGCAATTTGGAATTTCTACCGCAATCTTGCTTGGTGATTTGGCACTTGTATGGTCGGCAAAAATGTTGCATCAATCCGGCATCTCTGGTGAAACGCTTATCAGAGCACTACCAATGTACGACGAAATGCGCGTTGAATTAATGGCTGGACAATATTTGGATATTTATGAGCAAGCGCTTGCAACTGAATCTGTTGAAAGATCTCTGAAAGTTGCGCGTTACAAATCTGGAAAATACACAATCGAGCGCCCTCTTCATTTTGGCGCTGCACTTGGCGGTGCAAATAACGAACTTATGAAAACTTACTCTGATTACGGGCTCCCACTTGGCGAAGCGTTCCAACTGCGAGACGACATTCTCGGAATCTTCGGTGACCCATCACAAACCGGCAAACCGGCTGGTGACGATTTGCGTGAGGGTAAGCGCACGGTGCTTCTAGCAAAAACCATGGAGCTAGCGGATGAGAAATCAAAAGAGACCATTAAGAGCGCTCTGGGAAATCAAAATTTAACCATCGAGCATGTCATGCGGGTTCGTGAGGTAATAACTCAATCGGGCGCCCTTGCTCAGGTCGAAACACTTATTTCAAACTTAACTTCCAGCGCGCAATCCGCCCTTGAACATGGTGAAATTGAGCCATTGGCAAAGGTTGCACTGACGCAACTTTTAACTATTGTCACTCAGCGAACCCTTTAAGTATTGGAAGTGAAATGCCAGCTCGCGTAAAAGGTCCAACAGATCACGTTGTAATTGTCGGCGCCGGACTCGGTGGCTTAAGTGCTGCGCTACGTCTTGCTGGAGCTGGTCGAAAAGTTACAGTTATTGAACGCGAAAGTGTTCCTGGTGGTCGCAATGGATTATTAAATAAAGATGGCTATGCATTTGATACTGGACCATCTGTTTTAACTATGCCAGATCTGATTCAAGATGCGCTCTCCTGTGTCGGTGAAAAACTTGAAGATTGGCTCGAGCTTCTTCCACTAAAGCCTTTGTACCGTGCTTTTTATCATGATGGTTCTTCTCTTGATGTCCACGCCGAAACCGGGCGCATGCAAGAAGAGATTCGAAGCGTTATTGGGCCGGATGAGGCTGCAGGTTATGGTCGTTATGTAGATTTTGTAACAAAGCTTTACAAGTATGAGATGAAAGATTTCATTGACCGCAATATTGATTCACCGTTCAACTTATTAACGCCAAACTTGGCAAGGCTTATTGCACTTGGTGGTTTTCGCCGACTTGCTCCAAAGGTAAATGATTTTCTAAAAGATCCGCGTACTCAGAAGGTTTACTCATTCCAAGCGATGTATGCCGGTGTTAGTCCGCAACAAGCTCTCGCTATTTATGCTGTTATCGCATATATGGATTCGGTTAATGGCGTCTTCTTCCCTAAGGGTGGAATGCATGCAGTACCTCGTGCACTTGCTGGCGCAGCTGCAAAACATGGCGTTGAGTTTAAATATAACCAAACTGTTACCTCGGTTGAGCATTCGGGTGGCCGAGCTCGCGCAGTAATAACTGCGAATGGCGATCGAATTGAATGTGATGCGCTAATTTTGAATCCTGATCTACCAGTTGCATGGCGCGAATTGCTAGGTCGTACTCCCCCTTCAGTAAAGCGACTTACTTATTCCCCTTCTTGCGTGACCTTGCTAATCGGTTCAAACAAGACTTATGACCGCTTAGCCCATCACAACATCCACTTTGGAAAATCTTGGGATGGCGTATTCGATGAGCTAATTAAGAAGAAAACTCTTATGACCGATCCAAGTTTGCTCGTTACCGTACCAAGCCATGACGATAAAGATTTAGCCCCTGCGGGCAAGAACTCTTATTACGTCCTCTTCCCAACCCCAAATCTTTCGGCAGATATTGATTGGAAAGTTCAAGGACCAAAGTATCGCGATCAGATGTTGCGCACCATGGAAGAGCGCGGATACGAAGGCTTCGCAGATTCTGTTGAAGTTGAACACATGACAACTCCACTTGATTGGAAGGACCAAGGAATGGAGCAAGGTGCACCATTTGCTAGCGCTCATACCTTCTTCCAAACTGGACCATTTCGCCCAAGAAATATCGCAAAGGGATTTGAGAATGTGGTCTTTGCTGGATCTGGAACTCAACCAGGAGTTGGCGTTCCGATGGTTCTAATCTCTGGCCGACTTGCTGCAGAACGAATTGTTGGACCTATTAAGTAAATGGATGAGCTAACTGCAGCAGGTATTACCGACCCCGCGCTGCGGGCTTCATATACTGAATGTAAAAGACTCAACTCACTTCACGGCAAAACTTATTACCTAGCAACTCTACTTTTACCGCCGGCCAAACGCCCCTTCGTACATGCTCTCTACGGTTTCGCTAGATATGCCGATGAAATTGTTGATGATTTAAATTCAAAATTGACCGATGAAGAGAAAGCGCTCGAACTTGAAACTTGGGGCAACCAAGTATTAAAAGATATCGAGGCGGGTAAAAGTTCGGATCACATCGGCCGCGCCTTAGTCGATACCGTGAAGCGATTTGATATTCCGATAGCGCACTTTGAAGCTTTTTTGCACTCAATGACAATGGATTTAACGGTAAGTGAATACGAAACTTTCGAAGACCTAATGGAGTACGTATATGGATCGGCATCGGTGATCGGTTTACAGATGGTACCTATTCTTGGTTCAACTTCGCCAGAAGCACTTGCTGCTGCAGAGAAGTTAGGGACTGCTTTTCAACTCGCCAATTTTATTCGTGATGTCGGTGAAGATCTTGATCGTGGTCGCATTTACCTTCCCATTTCTGAACTGAAGTCTCATGGAGTTACTCACGAAGCGTTGAATGAACGAGTACTTACGCCACAGATTAAGAGCGCATTGCAAGAGCAAATCGCAAGAGTTAGACGACTGCAGGCAGAGGCTGCGCCTGGAATCAAATTGCTTTCACCAGAATCTCAAGCGTGCATTGAAGCGGCATCAGAGTTGTATTGTGGAATCGTTGATGAGGTTGAGAAAATTGACTTTCAAATTTTTGAAAAACGAGCAAAGACTTCTACTTGGCGTCGAATCAAAGTCGCATTTCCGGCGCTATTAAGGGCTCGCAAAGCTCGTTAATTTGCTAAGGTAGGCAGGAACGGGAGCCGAGTAATTGGCTGAGAGGATCTGAGATTCAGATCGACCGTAGAACCAGTTCGGTAATGCGAATTGGAAGGAGCTAATCTATGAATTTAATGGTTACGGTTTTTACTGCTTGGGGATATGAACTTTCACTACTTGAACTTCTGGCATTTATAACTTCTGTAATAGGTGTCGGACTTGGTGTCTATGGACCACGAATAACTTGGCCGTGGTGGAGCCTTAGTTCTTTGCTATATGCGGCGCTATTTTTTCAATGGAAATACTATGCAAGCGGATTTCTACAATTCATTTTTATCGCTGGTGCCATTGCAGGCTGGTTTGGGTGGGGACCAAAAGGTGCGGTGCCTAAACGGTTGACTCCAAAGAGTGCGGCCATTTGGGGGCTTGCATACCTCGTAGCTTGGTTCTCGCTCTACCCAATACTTAAGAAGATTGGAGCGGCGGCATCCTTGACCGATGCCTTTGGCTTTGTTGGAAGTTGTATCGCACAATTCCTGATGGTCCTACAACGATACGAGAGTTGGATTATTTGGGTTGTTGTTGATGCAGTTTATGTCTATCAATATTGGCACGGTAAACAATACTTAACAGCAATTCTCTATTTCATCTTTGTTTTAATCGCCATTGGCGGTTGGAAACGTTGGTTGCGTGAATCAGCAACTCGATCAAATTAAGGCCGCTCTCCCCGGTTTAATTCCCAACTGTGGAGATTGCGTCGTAATAACTATTGATGGTCCAGCCGGTTCGGGCAAGACATCACTTGCCCTTACTCTTAAACGCGAAATAGCTTCGAGTTACACCATTCACATGGATGAGCTTTACGAAGGTTGGGGCTCAACTATGACGCCAGCGCTAACTACAAAATTGGTTTCGATTTTGGAGAGCGTTGATAAGGAAGAAAACGTATTTTTCACCCCATTCAACTGGTTAGAAAATTGTCTGGGTACTCCTATTTCTGTTAAAGCGCCAAAGTATTTACTTATCGAAGGGGTTGGTGCTGGGCAGAGCGCGATAAGAAAGTTTGTCTCCCTAGCCATTTGGATCGAAGTGCCCCAGGACGTGGGTTTGGCTCGAGTGATTGAACGCGATGGCCCAGCAGTTGCCGAATTCATGCCGGGCTTTATTGAGGCACAAACCGCACATTTTTCAAAAGAAGATACGAAGAAGAGCGCGGATTACCGCTTAAGTGGCCACCACACTGTCTAAGATTTAAGCGTGTCCGACTTAACCGGCGAAATAATTGATGATCGCTACCAACTAAAACGCGTTGTCGCTTCAGGTGGCATGGCGACAATTTATTACGCACTTGATCTTCGGTTAGATCGTCCGGTAGCCGTAAAAATCATGCACCCGCATTTAGCTAATGATGAAGATTTCGTTGCTCGATTTATCCGAGAAGCAAAGGCGGCGGCGGCGCTAGCTCATCCAAATATTGTTGCGATTCAAGATCAAGGTTGGAATGAAGGTGGTGTTCCAGCTGTCTTTATTGTTATGGAATACATCGAAGGTTTTACGCTGCGAGATGTCATAGTCGATCAAGGTGCTCTAGGAGTTACCGAAAGTTTAAGGTACTTCGCCCCAATCATTTCAGCGATGGCTGCTGCGCATAAAAATGGAATCTTGCACCGCGATATAAAGCCCGAAAATGTGTTGATTTCTAAAGATGGCAGAGTAAAGATTGCTGACTTTGGATTAGCCAAGGGCGCAGAAATTGGATCAACCCTTACCGTTGAATCAAGTGTAATTTTGGGAAGTGTCTCTTATCTATCCCCTGAGCAAGTTCAGCGCGGCGTATCAGATATGCGCAGTGATGTTTATGCCCTCGGTATCGTGCTCTTTGAAATGTTGACGGGGAAAAAGCCATTTGATGGCGAGAGCCCAATTCAAATTGCATACATGCATGTCAATGAGAATATTCCAGCACCGTCCACGCTAAATCCAAGCGTTCCACCAGAGCTCGATGAAATAACCTTAAAGGCGACGGCAAATAACGCGGACAAACGTTACAAGGATGCAGGTGCGATGCAGGAGCAAATCCTGGCACTACTTTCAAAGCTTGATCCTAAACGCCGCCAAATGAGCCTTGAGTTAGATATTCCTATACCAAAAGCCAGAACCGAAAAGAAGAAACGTAGCAAGTTGGAAATCTTAAAGAGTGTTACAACCCAGATTGATCTAAAGAGGGGCAATGTCATGCGCGAAAATACTAATTCGGCGAGGAAGAAGAGCGCGACAAACCAGGTTCAACGAAAACGTAAAGTTTCCAGCCGGGTAAAGCGAAACCGTGCAATCGCTCTGTTCATTGTTTTTGTGATAGTTGCCGGAAGTTGGTACACAATTTCCGGACCGGGAAACAAGATTGTCGTTCCATCTCTCGCTGGCATTACGCAAAAGCAGGCCTCGGAAACAGTGGCCAAACTAGGACTAACTACTGATGTGACTCAAAAGGTTTTTAGTGAAGATGTCCCTATGGGGAAAGTTATTACATCTGACCCTGCAGGTGGCGGTCGAATCGCAATTGCTGGAACGGTTCACTTAATTATTTCTAAAGGTAAAGAACGAATTCAAGTACCAGATCTTGCAGGATTAACAATCGAAGATGCAACGGCTGCAATTCAGAAAGCTAACTTAAAAGTTGGCAGAGTAACTGAAAAATTTAGCGCACTCTATGAAGCTGGATTACTGATAGATGGCAGCCCCGCCAGCGGTTCAGATGTTCGCAAAGAGAGCACTGTTGATTTTGTTATAAGTAAAGGTACTGAACAAATCGACCTAACTAATTACCAGGGCAAAACTAGTGATGAGGCCCTAAATGAATTAACCTCATCTGGATTAGTTGTGAGCAGCAAATATGAATATAGCGAAACTGTGCCGATTGGTACCGTTATTTCCCAGACCCCGAGCGATGTATCTACGGTTGGCATGGGCGAGAAAATACTTCTAACAATTTCAAAAGGTCCGTCGAAGATTTTCGTACCAAATGTTTATTCACTCTCAAAGATGGCCGCTGCTAAAATTCTTGAAGACCTCGGTTTCAATGTCAATTTCAAATATATTGGGAAGAAGAAATCAGTTACCAATATTTCACCTAAATCGGGTACTGCGGTGGCTCCTGGATCGACTGTCACTATTACTCTGGGCTAACTTTTTCTTAAGTATGAGTTAGGGTTTGCCAATGGCCAGCCCAATTAAACTTCCAAGATTGGGAGCCCACACCCCCACTTCTGGTGGCATGGCAAAGAGATCAATTGCATATGCCCAGGAAGTTAAGGCCGAAGCGATTCAAGTGTTTGCATCTAATCCCCGAGGTTGGGCGATGCCCGATGCAAACCTAGAAGCCGATAAATTGTTTCGTGATAAAGCGTTAGAGCTAGATATTGAAACTTATGTTCATGCACCTTTCCTAATAAATTTAGGTTCACCAACAGTTGCTACATATGAGAATTCAGTAGCCTCCACTGCCTATTCCCTTAAGCGCGCAAAAGAGATTGGTTCTAAAGGCGCAGTAATTCATACTGGTTCAGCCGTTGATGCTGGTCATGTTGACAAGGCTTGGAAGCAAATCAAAAAAGGGATGATGCCAGTTTTAAACAAGTTAACCGACGAAGATCCTTGGCTCTTGCTTGAACCAACAGCAGGGCAAGGCCAATCCCTTGTTAAAAAATTAGATGATTTGCTCCATTACTTTGAAGCGCTCGAATGGCATCCAAAGGTTGGGGTCTGTTTAGATACCTGCCACGTTTTCGCCGCCGGCCATGACATTGCAAAGAAGGGTGGAATGACTGAAACTCTAAATTTGCTTGTAAAACTAGTTGGTATCGAAAGAATTCAGCTCATTCACGCAAATGACTCAATGGATGTTTGTGGTGCGCTAAAAGATCGCCATCAAAATCTTGGTGATGGTGAAATTGGCATCAAGCCATTTGAAGAGCTGCTCGCACACCCTGTTGCGCAGAACGCTCCCCTAATCCTTGAAACACCGGGAATGGAAGCGAAGCATGGCGAGGAAATTGCTCTGCTTTCTCAGATGCGGGCGAAGATTAAGTGAAAGAGAGCAAAGTATTTTCTAGCTTGATGCTCACCTTGGTAGCAGCTATTTGGGGTGGCGCTTTTGCTTCGATGAAGGGCACCCTAGAAAGACTTGATGTTAATTCATTTCTAGCTTGGCGCTTTGCGATTGCGACGTTAGTACTTATTCTGATCAAGCCATCCGTACTTCGTAGATTTAATTTAGCATTTGTAAAGAAGGGCGCTCTGATTGGATTATTCCTAGGTAGCGGTTACATCTTTCAATCATTTGGCCTAACGTTAACCACCGTTTCAAATACTGGATTCATCACCGGGTTGTATGTCGTCTTCACACCCGTCGTTGCAGCATTAATCTTAAAGAAGAACATCACTCGTATCGAATGGTTTGCTGTATTCATGGCAACTGTGGGGCTGGCACTTCTATCCCTTAAAGGATTAAGTTTTGGGCTTGGTGAATTCTTAGTTCTGGTGAGCGCCATATTCTTCGCACTACATATTGTGGCCCTCGGAGAATGGTCAAAGGGCTTAGATACATATGCACTCACGGTTCTACAACTCGGGACCTGCGCACTTCTAACTTTTGCCGCAAGCTTCAAGAGCGGATTCAATACTCCGCCAGATTCAGGTGTCTGGTGGTCAATTATTTACACCGCGCTATTCGCGACTGCTTTGGCATTCATTGTCCAAACATGGGCGCAATCATTTATTAAGCCATCGAGTGTTGCGGTTATTTTGGCGATGGAAGTTGTATTTGCCGCGGCCTTTGGAATTTGGTTACTTTCAGAGCCACTAACTTTGCGTATTGCACTCGGTGGAATTCTTGTTATGGCCTCAATGTATTTAATTATTCTGCTTGATCAACGGAAAACTGAAAAGGTTTAAATCGCACCTTCGTGTTGCAGTAACCACTCTTTAACTTCAAGACCATAACCATAATTTCCAAGCGCCCCACCACTCTTTACAACACGGTGGCATGGAACGATTGGTGCGATTAAATTTTTAGCGCATGCAGTTCCAGCGGCTCGGACCGCGTTTGGTGAACCTGCGCGATCAGCTAAATCAGAGTATGACCAAGTTTTTCCGACTGGAATTTTTCGCATTGCTTTCCAAACTTCTTGCGAAAATTCAGCACCTGATTGGCGAACCTTGATTCCCCCGAGCGCGGTCAAATCTCCGGCGAAGTAGTCAGAAATTAAATCGCTAATGATCGGGATGTTTTTAACGCTCTTTACTTCGCGTTTAGCATCAGCTTGATCCATGCGGGCTAGAAGATCTTTAAAACTTCGAAATCCTGAGGCAAGCAAGATATGTTCATCGCTCACAAGGAACAACTCACCGATTGGTGTCTTATGAGTTGCTTGGAAAAGCATCCGATAAGGCTAATGCGGATTTAGTGATCGCGTAACATTTCTGCAACTAAAAATGCGAGCTCAAGGGATTGAGTGTGGTTCAAGCGAGGGTCGCAAGCGCTCTCGTAGCGGGTAGCCAAGTCTGATTCCAAGATTTGTTCGCCACCGCCAACGCATTCTGTGACGTCATCACCGGTTAGTTCAATATGTATGCCGCCAGGATGTGTGCCTAGGGCTTTATGGACTTCAAAGAAGCCGCGTACTTCGTCAAGTACATCATCAAATTTGCGAGTCTTGTAACCACTTGGGGCTTCATAAGTATTTCCGTGCATTGGATCGCAGACCCAGAGAACCTTTGCTCCCGAATCTGTAACAGCCTTAACTAGCGTTGGCAGTTTTTCGCGGATAAGTGATGCACCCATGCGAGTAATGAAAGTTAATCGACCCGGTTCATTACTTGGGTTTAGCTTCTTAATCATTGCTAGTGCATCTTCAACCGTGCTCTTTGGCCCCAGCTTGATCCCAATTGGGTTTTGAATCTTTGAAGCGAAATCCATATGTGCGCCATCAAGTTGACGAGTGCGCTCACCAATCCAGAGGAAGTGTGCTGAAACGTCGTAAGGAAGATCTGTGCGGGAATCGATGCGAGTAAGGGCCTTCTCGTATTCAAGAATTAAGGCTTCATGTGACGAGTAGAAATCGACAGTTTTAAAAGATGATGGATCAACGCCAGCTGATGCCATGAAATCTAGTGAGCGACCAATTTCATTAGCCATTTGCTCGTAGCGTGCGCCAAAGCGTGGATCTTTAGCGAAACCTTTATTCCATTCATGAACGCGACGAATGTCCGCGAATCCACCTTGAGTAAATGCGCGAACTAAATTCAGAGTTGAAGAAGATGTGTTGTAGACCTGAACTAAGCGATCAGGATTTGGAGTACGCGCCTCAAGTGTGAACGCTAAATCATTTACCGCATCTCCGCGATAAGCCGGAAGTGTTACATCACCACGGGTTTCATTATCACTACTTCTTGGCTTAGCGAATTGCCCGGCCATACGACCAACTTTAATTACTGGAAGGCTGGCAAAATATTGAAGAACTGCCGCCATCTGAAGAATTGTTTTAATTCGATTACGAATTGAATCTGCTGTTGCCGCTTCGAAAGTTTCGGCGCAATCGCCACCTTGCAACCAGAAAGCTTTACCTTCTTGTGCGATTGCAATCTTCTCTTTAAGCGTGTCGCACTCTCCTGCGAAAACTAACGGCGGCACTTTACGTAGCGTTTCTACTGCCTTCGTAACTTGCGGACCATCAACACCGCCGGGCCATTGTGGTTGTTGTGCTGCCACAAGGCCGGGAGTAAATAGCGAATCGATATTCATCATGTCCTTAAGTTTAGAGAGTTGGGGAAATTGGTGCCTACCTATTAAGCCTATTAAGCCTATTAACCGAAGAAAACCTGCGCTTCAGCGTAAAGATCGGGGGTAACTAACTTTAACTGGGTAGTTGCAGAGGCAAGTGGCACACGTTCAATTTTGGTTCCATGGAGTGCAACCATCTTGCCGAAATCACCTTCGTGAATCGCAGTAATAGCATGTAAACCAAATCGAGTAGCTAGAACGCGATCGAAGGCGGTAGGTGAACCACCACGTTGGATGTGACCAAGCACTGAAGTACGAGCCTCTTTGCCTGTCTTCTCTTCAATCTGACCAGCAAGCCATTCGCCAATTCCTGAAAGTTTTACGTGACCAAATGAGTCAAGAGTTTGATCCTTAACAACCATGTCACCATCTTGTGGAATTGCACCTTCGGCAATCACAATAATTGGAGCATAAGAAGATTCGAAACGGGAATTCACCCATTCGCAAACCTTGTCGACTGAGAATTTAACTTCTGGAATCAAAATACATGAAGCGCCACCAGCGATTCCTGCATGTAGTGCAATCCAGCCAGCATGACGGCCCATGACTTCAACGATAAGTGCACGGTGATGAGACTCAGCTGTTGTATGTAGACGGTCGATTGCTTCAACGGCAATATTTACTGAAGTATCGAAACCAAATGTGTAATCCGTGTTATTCAAATCATTATCAATTGTCTTTGGAACTCCGACAACTTTTACGCCAAGTGAGTCAAGTTTTGTTGCGACGCCAAGAGTGTCTTCACCACCGATTGCTACAAGGGCATCGATATTCATCTTTGCAAGATTCTCTTTGATGCGTTCAACACCATTTTCAATCTTGAATGGATTGGTACGAGAGGAGCCAAGGATTGTTCCACCGCGAGGCAAGATGCCACGAGTTGTTTTCATATCCAAAGGCACTGTTAAGCCTTCAAGTGGACCCTTCCAACCATCGCGGAAGCCCACGAATTCATAGCCATACTCTTTTACGCCTTTACGAACTACGGCACGAATCACAGCATTTAATCCTGGGCAATCTCCGCCACCTGTTAGGACACCAATACGCATCATTTACTCCCGATTTAATATTTAATAGTGCATGAAAAACTAGTTTCGATTGGGGAAGTCTACCCTCCGCCCAGAGGTGGTTAAATCATCCCCTAAAGACTGGAGCGCAAAATTGAGCGAGAAGCCACGATTAGTCGCAGGAATTGATACCTCGACGCAGTCGGTAAAAGTCGTTATTCGTGATGCAATTAGTGGTGAACTAATTCGCGAAGGTCGAGCCCCACATCCTGATGGCAGTGAAGTTGATCCTGCAAAATGGTGGAGCGCGACTGAAGATGCAATAAAGATGGCAGGCGGTTTCGATGGCATTGAAGCAATCGCAGTTGCGGGTCAACAACATGGGATGGTTGCACTAGATAAAGCTGGAGAAGTTATTCGCCCAGCGCTACTTTGGAATGACACAAGATCTGCGGCAGAAGCAACAGAGTTGAATAATGAAATGGGCGGTGGCCAAGGAATTGCTAGCGCGGTTGGTTCAGCGCTCGTAGCAGCATTTACCGTGAGCAAGGTGCGTTGGCTTGCGAAGAATGAGAAGGCGAACGCGGAGCGAGTTGCCGCGATTGCTCTGCCACACGATTGGATCTCTTGGAAAATTTCTGGAAGTAACTCAATCGCCGATCTATTTACCGATCGTGGAGATGCAAGTGGAACTGGTTATTTCGATAGTGTGAAAAATGAATACCGAAAAGATATTTTTGCAAAAGCAATTGGAATTGACCAAGAGATAACTTTCCCTAGAATCGTTGAACCGAGAGTTTTTGCGATAAAAACTAAGAGCGGAATTCCAATTGCAGCCGGAACAGGCGATAACGCCGCCGCAGCTATCGGCCTTGGCGCAGAACCGGGCGATGTAGTTGTCTCACTTGGTACTAGTGGAACGGCTTTCGCGGTTTCTAAAACTCCAACCCACGATGCAAGCGGTGAGGTCGCCGGCTTTGCTGATGGAACTGGATATTTTCTGCCACTTGTCTGCACTCTAAATGCAGCGAGAATTTTGGATGCCGCAACTCGAATTCTCGGTGTTTCACATGATGAACTTGGCGAACTAGCACTCAAAGCGAAACCTGGCTCGAATGGCTTAACACTTCTCCCCTATTTTGAAGGCGAACGCACACCAAATCGTCCGGATGCCACTGGTGTGTTTTCTGGAATGAATCTTTCAAACTCAAATCCTGAAGATTTTGCACGCGCGATGATTGAAGGAATGCTCTGTGGAATGGCAGATGCTGTTGCCTCGTTAGAAAAGTTAGGTGTTGAAGTTAAGCGAATCCTTATTGTTGGTGGCGCCGCCAAGAATCCGGCAATTGGAAAAATTGCATCGGCGCTCTTTAGTCGCGAAGTTTTAATTCCACCACCTGGTGAATACGTTGCTATTGGTGCCGCAAAACTCGCAGCATGGGCGCTACTTGGAACTGATCGCCCACCACAATGGAACTTGGGAGAAGTTACAAGTATTAAAGAAGTCCCAACCCCTGAAGTGTTAATTAAATATCGCAAGCTTCGCGACCAGACGCAAGGTTGGTAGAAATGACGCTGAAGCCCGAATTTATTCCTTTTCTTGAAGCACGTAACACAAGTGGACTTCCAGAAGTTTGGCAGGCGCCAGTTGCAGTAATCAGAAAAAGTCTTGAGAACCGGGCAATTCAATCTGGTGAACCTGAGAAAATATATGAAGTGATTCATCGTTACATCCCTGGACCAACATCGGATCTACCACTTCGTATTTACCGCCCAATTAAAGGTGCGGTATTACCAGCACTTGTTTTCTTCCACGGTGGCGGTTGGGTTTTAAATAACTTAGATAGTTACGAACAGGCGCTGCGTTCGATTGCGAACAAAGGTCAATTCGTTGTTATCGCAGTCAATTATCAGAAGGCTCCAGAATTACCATTCCCGATTCCTTTTGATGATTGCTATGCAACTTTGTTGTGGGTAGCCCAGAACGCCGAAAAATTAGGTATTGATGCAACTCAAATTGGGGTTGGTGGTGACAGCGCAGGTGGAAATTTGGCCGCGGGTGTCGCAATTAAGGCCCGCGATACTGGTGATGTAAACCTGGCATTTCAATTACTTATCTATCCTTGCAATGACAACGAAATGAAATATGGTTCCGCTTATAGCAGCGCTACTGGATATGGGCTTAGTACGCAATCAATGGAATGGTTCTGGGAGCAATATCTATCCAAGAAATCTGATGCCAAGAACCCGTATGCAGTCCCCGCGGCAGCTAAAGACTTCAGAGGATTAGCCCCAGCAATAATAACTACCGCCGAATTCGATCCATTATTAGATGATGGCTACAACTACGCCGAACTCTTAAGAAAATTTGGTGTGCCCACGGTTTATCGCGAATATGACGGAGTTATTCACGGATATTTCACTCTTGCTGGAATCACCCCTGAAGCAGAAGTGCTACAGCAATTTGTGAGCGATGAAATTAATGCCATACTTCGCTAATGTCGCGGCGTAATTGGTTTCTATTTTTATTTGTCGGACTCATTTGGGGAATTCCATATCTTCTAATTAAAGTTGCAGTTGAAGAACTTTCACCTCCAGTAATTGTTTTCTCTAGAGTCGCAATTGGCGCCGCAATTTTAATTCCGATTGCGATGAAGCGTGGCTCTTTGATGCCGGCAATTAAAGCTTGGAGATATGTAATTCCTTACGCCATTGGAGAAATGGTTGGACCGTGGATTTTAATTACCGCTGCGGAACAGAAGATGACATCAGGACTGGCGGGTTTACTTGTTGCCACAGTCCCGATTTGGTCAACAATATTAGCCTCAATTAATGGCGATAAAACCGTCTGGCATCACAAACGGTTATTAGGTCTTTTAATTGGTTTTATCGGAATAGTTTTAGTTGTCGGAATCGAAAGTTTTTCAGGTCGCCATTCCATCGTCGCAATATTTATGATCTTAATTTCTGCAATGGGATATGCCTGGGCGGTCACAATGGTTAGCGCGAAGATTCCACACATCGAGCCAATTTCCATAAATGGCCTAGCAATGTTATTTACCGCAGTTGTTTATCTGCCTCTTGCAATAATTACTGCTCCAGATCATGCGCCTTCAACTAAAGTTCTTGGGACAGTTCTTGCACTTGGTTTATTTCCGACTGCACTCGCCTTTATTCTCTTCTTCCAACTCATCAAAGATATCGGCACCGCGCGTGGTTCACTCGTAACTTATTTGAATACCGCGTTCGCAGTTCTATTGGGCGTAATTATTTTAAATGAACCATTTACCTTAGGAATAGCTCTAGGACTACCGCTAGTTCTACTTGGTTCTTACTTTGCTGGGCGTAAAGGCGCTACTTCCGTTCAATAAATCCTAACTTTGTAAGTGCTTTGGCATCTCGTTGCCATTCCTTACTTACCTTAACGTGCAGCCCTAAATAAACTTTTGCACCCAAAAATGTTTCTACGGAACCTCTGGCGCGAATACCAATGTCTTTTAACCTTGAACCCTGCGGGCCGATAACGATTGACTTTTGGCTATCGCGTTCCACATGCAAAGTGGCATGAATATCAAAGAAATCCTTACCTTCGCGCTTTGCCATCTCATCAATCGTAACAACGATGGAATGCGGAACCTCTTCATAAAGATTTTCGATAGCAGCTTCTCGAATAAGTTCCGTGATTGTCATCTCAGATGCTTGATCAGTTGTTACATCTTCGGGATAAAGTGATGGAGATTCTGGAAGCTTCTCGGCTAAAAGGTTCAGTAATAAGCCTGTTTGGTCCTCATTCTTTGCTGAAATTGGAACTATCTCAGCCACAGTTAGGCCGACTCTTGCCGCAAATTCTCCAACTTCAACTAACTTGGCCAAAAGAGTTTCCTGCTTAACCCTATCCGTCTTAGTCACTGCTATTAGCACTCGTCGTTGATTTATAACTTGGCGAGCGATGTATTCATCGCCTTGCCCGATCTCTTCGTCAGCCGGCAAACAGATTAAGACTGCATCTACCGATTGAAGATTCTCTGAGACCATCGCATTTAATCGCGAGCCAAGCAAAGTTTTAGGTTTGTGAATTCCCGGAGTATCAACAACAATCATTTGAAAATCTGGTTTAGAGATAATTCCGCGAATTGGATTTCTAGTGGTATTTGGATGCTTTGAAGTTATAACAATCTTGCGACCAACTAGGGCATTAACGAGAGTGGATTTGCCAACATTTGGTCGCCCAATGATGGCGACAAAGCCGGCTTTATGTTCAACACTCATGTCGTAATTCTCTCACTTAATGCTTATTGGCTTCACCAATTCCATAACTTCAGATATAGATGAAACCAATTCTGCTACCCGTTCTGCAATCAAACGATGGCAGCCCTCGCTTGATGGTGAATTAATTGGTCCAGGAACTGCCATAACCGGGCGAAATATTTCAACAGCATCGCGCGCAGTCCGAAGCGAACCGCTTCTAAAAGCTGCTTCCACCACAACTGTCGCTTTTGAGAGCGCAGCAATCAAACGATTGCGCGTCAAGAACCGATGTGGAATTGCCGGAACATCTGGCATCACCTCTGAGATAAGTAGACCACTCTCACTGATCTCGGAAAACAACTTCTCATGTACCGCTGGGTAATTCTTATTAAATCCCCCACCAAGAACCGCAACGGTAATTCCTTCACCCACTAAACAACCCTTATGTGCCGCAGCATCAATTCCAATTGCTCCGCCACTTACAACGGCCCATTCATGATCAGCAACTCCAACTCCAAAATCCCCAGCGATACGAACTCCGTATTGTGTTGGATTTCTTGTTCCGACTATTGAAATTGAGTTAGCCAAATTTGGTAAGTACTCCCGCTGGCCTTTAATTAGGAGCGCAATCGGTGGCGCCGCTAAATCATTTAGTGAAATCGGCCAGTCGAAATCCTCCGGAGTAAGGATGAATGCACCAGCTTTCGCAATTTCTTCTAAAACTTCTTCTCCAGAACTCTGACTTATTCGTTCTCTAATCTTGCCCGCAGCGTTGTACTCCCCAGCAATTAATCGATCTCGCACTTCGATAGCACCGAATTTTGAAATCTCTTCATACCAAGGTATCGAGCCACCTTCGATTGCTGCAAATAATTGGGCCCGTGCCAAAGTATTAATCATGCAAGAAGTTCCATTCCCTCTCTTAACCGAAAAGCGGCTTCAACATCATCGCGATTTGGGATTATGTGGCCATTTGAATCAGCGATACTCCACGAAATTCTCAACACCTTATGAAATCCACGGGCGCTAAGACGTTCATTATCTAATTCGGTATGCAGGAAATTCATCCCCAATTTCTCCGCTCTAAATCTTTTTCTTAGCTGACTTGGCGGAATCTGTGAATTCAATTTCCAAGCGCAGTCTGAGAATCTTGAATCCGCCATTGCTCGTGCCTCAATCACTCGTTGTCGCACAACTTCACTTGATTCTCCGAGTTGATCACTTGCCATTTCAATTCGGCTTGGTGAATCCACGAAGACACGAATATCAATTCGATCTAAAAGCGGACCTGATAGCCGCTGTAGGTACCTACGAATTGCTAGCTGGGTACATGTACAACTTCTTCCGCGGCCGCTAAATCGACCACAAGGGCAAGGGTTGGCTGCTAGCACCAACATAAATCTTGCAGGATATGTAACTGAACCAACTGCTCTTGAGATTGTCACGCTTCCAGATTCAAGTGGTTGGCGAAGTGAATCCAATACTCCTCGTGCGCATTCCGGTGCCTCATCGATAAAGAGAACGCCCTCATGTGCAAGAGATGTTGCACCAGGACGAATTGCATGTGCCCCGCCACCAATCATCGCTGGCGCAGTTGTTGTGTGATGGGGCGCGACAAATGGTGGCAACTTCGAAAGCAATTCGCGATCTAATAGCGTTCCTGCAATTGAATGAATTGCGGTGACTTCCAATATTGATTCTTCAGTAAGTGGTGGAAGTATCGAGGGGATTCGCTCAGCCAACATTGTCTTTCCAGTTCCCGGTGGACCTATAAAAAGAAGATGGTGGCCACCGATAGCCGCTATCTCTAGCGCTCGGCGTGCCCCAACTTGTCCTGCAACATCACATAAATCCAAGAAGTAATCGGAATCAGTCGCGGTTATAGCTTCTGGAGATTCTGGCACTTCTCCACTTCGCAAATAATTAAGGGCGTCAGTCAACGATGAAATTGCGATAACTTCGATTCCAGAAACACATTTAGCCTCCGCATAATTCTTAAATGGAACTAGCGCTCTTTGAAAGCCGCGTTTCTTTGCTGCTAGAACTGCCGGCAAAACTCCGCGAACTTCGCGAACTTGGCCATCTAACGAGAGTTCACCCAAATAGATACATACTCCTGGTTCATCTTTTGGAACTTGCCCTTGAGCCATCAACAAAGTGATTGCAATTGGTAAATCAAATGCTGAACCACTCTTAGGTAACCATGCTGGTGATAGCGATACCGTTACTTTTTTATTCGGCCAAACTTCCCCACTATTTACTAGCGCGGCGCGAACTCGATCCTTTGATTCATTTAAAGCGGCATCTGGTAATCCAAGGAGTATGTATCCCGGTAAACCATCGGAGATATCAACTTCTACATCGATTAGATTTCCAGTCAGTCCGGTAAGCGAAACGCTGGACGTTAAAGCTAGCGCCATTACAGAACTGCAATTCGGTAATCTATTTCAAACTTCTCGCCCTTTGAAATCAATACTGCAGCGGCATCAATCCGATATTCAAAACCCCATCTGTGGTGAATCGTCAACCAAGCCAGTGCCAACCGCTGCAAGCGATAAGCCTTCTCCCTTGTAATTGCTTCGAGCGGATGTCCAAAGGCGATACTGGTTCTAGTTTTAACCTCGATGAAAACGACTACCCCGTGCTCTGAAATCGCTACTAAATCAATCTCACCCTCTTTGATTCGCCAATTACGATCCAAAATCTCGTAATTCTTCGCTACTAAATACTTGGCAACAAAATCTTCACCAAGAGCGCCTATTAATTGTTTTGTCCCCATAGAAGGGCGAGGTTAAAGTATTGAAGAGTTCGCACCGTTCGTTTTCAGGTTGACTGTGGAACTTTAACGATTGTTAATAAGCGCGGCAATATTGGCAAAAGATTTGCGATGAATTTCAGTTACGCCCAATTCTCTTAAAGCTTTTGTGTGGGCCGCAGTTATATAGCCCTTATGTTTTGCCAGGCCATATCCCGGATATTTCGCATCCAACTTAATGAGTTCTCGATCTCGATATACTTTTGCCAAGATTGATGCCGCGCTAATTGAAATTGCTACCTGATCGCCTTTCCAAACGGCAAGATTTGGAATTGCCAGGCCTGCGATTGGGTAACCATCGGTCAACACATAATCTGGGACCACATCCAGTGAATTAATTGCCCGACGCATGCCTTCTAGATTTGATTTATGTAACCCGAATTCATCAATCTCGGCAACTGAAATATCGATTATCGAATAACTTAGCGCTTGTTCGATAACTACATCGAAGAGCTCTTCCCGAACTTTCTCTGACAACTCTTTCGAGTCCCGCACTTTAGAAAGTTCAGGTGCGAATGGGTCTTTTAGAATTACTGCAGCGACTACAAGTGGTCCGGCACAAGGACCGCGCCCTGCTTCATCCACACCAGCAATCTGCTTAATGCCGGAAGCGATTAGCGTGGACTCGATATGTTTCATTACTTTGTTTTGTTAACAACAACCTTAGATAAATCGCTGCCAACGCTTAGAAACTTGATGTGGTTGAAGGGCCAAACAACGAATGTTGCGCGCCCGACAACTGAACTGACAGGAACAAGCCCCTTGTGAATGTCATCAGTATGGAATCTAGAATCAGCACTTGCGCCGCGATGGTCGCCCATCACCCAGATATATCCCTTTGGAACTTTGACTTTGAAATCGCTATCACTCGGTTTATCTCCAGTGAAGATGTAGGGCTCTTTAACTGAAATCCCGTTAACAGTTAAGAAACCTTTCACATCGCAACATTTAACGGTGTCGCCACCAACGCCGATAGTTCGCTTAATTAAATATTGTTTTGCTGGATCTGGAAGAACTCCAACTGTTACCAAAGCGCTTTTAACGGTTTGAACTACCTTCGGATCCGCGCTCTCAGCAGGAGCACCTAACCAACCAGAAGTATCACGGAAAACAACAACTTCTCCGCGCTTGATCTCACTGAAATAACTTGCAAGCTTATTGACTGCAATTCGATCACCGATTTGTAAGGTGTTCTCCATCGAGCCAGATGGAATAAAGAAGAAGTGGATAAAGAAAGTTTTAACAATTACGGAGACGACTAATGCCGAAACTATGATTATTGGAAGTTCGCGAAGCAGCGAACCTTTCTTTGGGGCGCGCATTTAGATTAAACGCACTTGAAAGATGCTTAAGCTTCTTTAGTTGTTTCGACAGCTGCTTCAGTTGTTTCGACAGCTTCAGCAACTTCTACAACCTCTACGCTCTCAATAACTTCCACAGACTCAGCAATAGGAGCTTCAATAACTTCAACCGCTTCAATAACTTCAACCGCTTCAATAACTTCAACCGCGTCAATAACAGGTGCCGCGATTACCTCTTCAACAATAAATTCGCCGCCAACTCCACGACGCTCTTTAATCTTTGATGCCTTACCGCGAAGTTCGCGTAGGTAGTAAAGCTTGGCGCGACGAACATCTCCGCGACGGACCATTTCGTACTTTTCAATAACTGGTGTGTGAACTGGGAAGGTACGTTCTACTCCGACACCGTATGAAAGCTTGCGGATTGTGAAAGTCTCACGAACACCGGCGCCTTGGCGACGGATTACTAAACCTTGGAAAACCTGGATACGGCTCTTGGCACCTTCGATAACGCGAACGTGAATCTTGATTTCGTCTCCGGAACGGAAGGTTGGAACATCGGAGCGAAGTGATGCGGCATCTACCGCGTCTAACACGTTCATGGCATTTCCTTTTCGTTAGTGGTTCTTAAATAATTCTTGGACCAAAGTCGTATCTTGCCACAGCCACCCCCATCCGACCAATTCGGGGCACTTAGCCGATCTCGGAAACCAGCCTTGCGTGCAGGTGTGGCCCCGCGGCTATAACCATCTCCTTGCCCGCTGGGCCGCCATTTCGGCCAGTTAAAAGCGCTCCGGACTCGGTGGCAATTAATCCGCCAGCAGCGATATCCCATTCATTTAATCCGAGTTCGTAAAATGCATCAAGGCGACCCATTGCAACTAAACATAAATCTGCAGCACCGGCGCCAATACGACGTATGTCGCGAATCTCTAAAAGTAATTTCGAAACAATTCTTGCTTGATCTGCTCGGTCTGCAACATCGTATGAAAAGCCAGTACCAATTAGCGCGCGATTAAATTCAACTGGGTCATTACATTTGATTGGCTTGCCGTTGCAAGTTGCACCGCCGCCATTTGTTGCGCTCCATAACGAGTTAATAGAAGGTGCATAAACAACTCCGACTTGCACCCCGTCGCTATCTTTCGCCGCAATGCTTACATTCCAACCCGCGATTCCATAGAAATAATTAACTGTTCCATCGAGCGGATCGATTACCCAAGTTACCCCTGATTTCGATGGGATTGCAGAACCCTCTTCGCCAATAATTCCATCATCTGGTCGGGCTCCTAGAATCTTTGAAACGATTAACTTCTCGCTGGCCAAATCCATCTGGGTTGCAAAATCTATTGCCGAGGACTTGGTCTCAAGATCAAAGACATCAGGTCTGGCCATTAATAATTCGCCCGCTGATTTTGCGATGGTTATTGCTAGTTCCAGCAGCTCGGCTTTAATTTCACTCTTCACTGGAGAATTTAACCACTCGTTGCTACCCACTTTTTCTCACCCCCTGTGGCAGAGTTATGCCCGTGAGCGATGAATTAACCGGAAAGCCAGCCGAGCTCCAACTCGTTGGCCGTGCAACCGATGGCTCAGCTATCGAGTTAAAAGATGGTTCTGGCGCAAAGTTTTCATTGCCAATTACAGATGCTCTTAAATCAACAATCGTGCAACCTCGCTTAGTCTCTGTTGCACCGATTGATGAGCGACCTACTTTTGGAGTCAAAGAGATTCAGGCACGTCTACGTGGTGGCGAAAGTTTAGGTTCGATCTCTAGAACAACAGATTGGTCACTTGAGAAAATTGAGAAATTTGCTGGGCCAATTCTGCAAGAGCGCGCATATGTAATTGACACTGCACTTAAATCTAATTTGCGTCGCGAGGCTTCATCGCCAATTTTGAGTGAAGCAACTTTCGTTCAACTTTCAAACCACGGCGTGGATATGGAGAAGGTTGAATGGAATACCCACCGAAATGCTGATGGCACTTGGAACATCGTTGTCCACTATCCAAATATTGATGGAACAGCAGAAGCTAACTGGACTTTCGAATTAGGTAATCGCATTCTCACCGCGCAAGATGATTCTGCAAGATGGATTGCTGGGGATGCGAGGGAAACTCGCAATAGAACCCAGAGTCATGGCTTTATAAATTCGGCAGAGCCAACACCATTTGCCCCAACCACTCCACCGCCACCAGCACCAAGACTTGTTGCGGTTCGGGAAGAAATAACTATTACTGAAATTATTGAAGAAGTTAGCCAAGATGAAGAGTACTTCGCAGAAGAGCTAGATATTGAAGTTGTTGATGAATCTGATTCAGTTCAAGATGGCGTTGTTAAGCGTCCGAAACTTCCATCATGGGACGACATTATGTTCGGTGGTTCAAAGACTGAGGATGAGTAACTTTTAATTTTGAAATGTAAGTAGTGGAATATCCACCTCTGCTGTACCCATTCCGCCATGGTGGCCAACCATCTTGCTCTCTTCTTTTATTCGGCCTGGATCAATAAAAATGGCTTCCGCTTTTGCAATGGCAATAAAATCGCCCATCCGCTCACTGCTATCTAAGGACGTTACTGCGCCAAATAACTTTGCGGCAATCGCTTCATCGCGACTGAAAACTTCGACCTTATTTCCCAAGGTTTCTCGCCAAATCGCAACAGTTTCATTAATTGCTCCAGCTGTTACATACATATGTCGGGCTCTTGGTTCCCCACCGACCAGAGTTACATTTTTCATTAAATTGTTATCTTGGCCCAAAATAATCTTCTCACCCACATTGATCATTCCGTGATCTGCAGTAACCCATAATCGGGTTCCCTTAGGCAATCGATCTCGAAGTCCGGTAATTAATTCAGCTACAACGGATAACGCAATCAACCATTTCTCTGAACCCACACCATCATCGTGGCCTGCGGCATCTAAATTATTAAGGTAAACATAGGAAAATGAAGGCGATAATTGCATTGCCAACACTGTGTTCTCGATAATTTCGGTAATTTGATTTGCGCCAAGATAATTAGCGCCTCGAAGCGCCGCTTGGGTAAATCCTGAACCTTCATATCGCTTAGCTGCAATATGTGAAACCTGAATTCCTTCGGCTGCTGCGCGCTCGAAAAGCGTTGGAACGCTCTGCCAGATAACTGGATCTACTCGATCATCCCATTTAAGTGAATTCAGTAATCGACCCGGTTCCCCGCTTCGCGGAACTCGAACTGTGTATCCAAGCATCCCGTGAACACCAGGAAGAGTTCCTGTGCCAAGTGATGAAAGATTTGTTGCCGTAGTGGATGGAAAATGTGAATCTAAATTTGGAAGTGAATTGAGTTCCTTAAAAATTGGAAATTGTGCGCCATATTGTTCTAAGAGTTCCGCGCCCATTCCATCGATAAGTAATAAGCATTCCCGAGCGCCTGGATTTTCAGCGATTCCAAGTTCATTTGTAGCGCCCGAAACCTTCAGGGAGGCGAAAATGGAATTTGATAACGCAGCCAAATTCCGTGGATTCATGGCGCTATCTTGCCCTAACTTGATTAAACCTGTTTAACACCTGCGCAAATCCCTGCGGTAATGTGCGCTGGTGATTAAATATTCGAAGGAAGTTACTGCCGCTAAGAGTCAAGGCCGGCCAATTGTCGCTCTCGAATCCACAATTATTTCTCACGGCCTTCCCCGCCCAATAAATCTTGAAGTTGCAAATGAAGTCGAAGAGATTGTTAGAAATCAAGGAGCAACACCAGCAACAATCGCGATTATCGATGGTGAAATTTTTGTTGGCCTAGAGGCAGATCAACTGGTGCGGATTGCAAATGATGACAATATTGTTAAAGCATCTACGCGCGATCTCGCAATTATTTGTGCAGCTGGAAAGAGTGCGGCTACAACAGTTGCGGCAACATCACATATTGCCCACCTCGCAGATATAGATGTCTTTGCTACTGGTGGACTTGGTGGCGTGCATCGTGGACATCTTTATGATGAATCTGCAGATCTAACTGAGTTGGCTAAGACCAGAATCATTGTTGTTTGTGCTGGAGTGAAATCAATCTTGGATGTCGCTGGAACGTTAGAGCGTCTTGAAACCCTCGCAATCCCTGTCCTTGGCTACCGAACAAATAGCTTTCCTGGTTTTTATCTAACCGATTCTGGTTTCACAATTGAGCATCGCGTTGAGAGCGCCGAAGAGATTTCGAAGATTTGGAGACTGCGCCATAGCTTAAATACTGACGACACAGCAATCATTGTCACAAACCCAGTTAAAAATCAGATGGATCTAAAACTTCATAATGAAATTCTAGAAACTGGATTAGCACTTGCGACTGCCGGCCAGGTAACCGGAAAAGAAGTCACGCCGTTCCTGCTTGAGCATTTCCACAGAACAAGCAAAGGGGAATCGCTGCGTGTGAATATTGAAATCATTAAGGCTAATTCGAAATTGGCCGCTGAAATCGCCTGCGCCCTTTAGGTCATAAATGAGCCCCAAGAAGATTCTCTGCATCGGCGACATAATGTTGGATGTAACTGTCCTTCTTAATCAGCCAATTGTCGAAGGCCTGGAATCTCGAGCAAAGATTTCGACCCAAGGTGGCGGTGCCGCAGCAAATGTTGCATCCTGGCTCGCTTTCAACAAAACACCTTCATACCTTGTAGTTCGAATCGGCGATGATTCTGCTGGCCAAACTCTTATAACTGAATTGGAAACCTATGGCGTAGAACATTCTTCGCGGGTAATTCCAAATATGAATTCCGGTGTTGTAATTGTAATTGTTGGGCGCGAAGGTGAACGCACAATGTTTCCAGATTCCGGGGCTAATTCCGGCCTTGGATTATCTGATCTGCCAGACCTATCGCAATTTAGCGCCGTTTATCTCTCTGCATACTCGTTAATTAATACTCAGTCTCGCACTGGTGTTTTAGAAATGATTGATGCAATCAAGGCGGCAGGTCTTCGCATAATCCTCGACCCCGCAACAGTTGGCGTGCTTATCGAGGTTGGCGTAAGCGCGGCAAGTGAATGGTTAGATTTTATTGACACCATAATTTTAAATGAAGAAGAGTCGCATTTCTTAACTGGAAAAGAGAATCCAGTCGAGGCCGCAGCAAAGTTGTTGGAACGAGTAAATACAGTTGTAATTAAACGTGGATCAAATGGAGCACTTGGACAGGCTCGCGGTGGCCAACTAATTCAAGTTGAAGCAAAGAGAACAACTGTTGTAAACACGACCGGCGCCGGAGATGCCTTTGCTGCTGGTTTTATTTCAATTTGGGCCAATAACGGTCCTCTTATTGACGCTTTGGAATCTGGAGCTGACCTTGCAGCAGAATGTGTTGCGCTAGTCGGCGCTAGACCGCTTCCTTAAATCGAGTCGCTACCAACTAATAGCACGGTTCATTGGCAAGATACGCACCATGGCAAAAACTCCCAAAGCCGTTCTCCCAAAACCAGGTGAGAACCCAGGTCGAATAATTGATATCGATGTCTCACAAGAGATGTCAGAATCATTTCTCGAATATGCATATTCAGTAATTTATTCGCGCGCACTTCCAGATGCTCGTGATGGTTTGAAACCAGTACAACGTCGCATCTTGCATCAGATGTCAGAGATGGGACTTCGCCCAGAAAAGGGCCACGTTAAATGTGCGCGTGCTGTTGGTGAAGTTATGGGTAAGTTGCACCCGCACGGTGACGGTGCAATTTATGATGCGATGGTTCGTATGGCACAAAGTTTCTCGATGCGACTTCCACTGATTGATGGCCACGGAAACTTTGGTTCTCTAGATTCTGGTCCAGCCGCAATGCGTTACACCGAATCGCGTCTCGCAGCATCCGCGATGGCAATGGTTGATGAATCAGATGAGAACACCGTTGATTTTGGATCTAACTACGACGGCCAATTACTTGAACCACAAGTACTCCCCGCTGCATTTCCAAATCTGCTGGTTAATGGCGCAACCGGTATTGCCGTCGGTATGGCTACAAATATGGCTCCCCATAACCTGGGTGAAGTTATTGCCGCGACAAAGCATTTAATTGAGAATCCAAAGGCGACCCTTAAAGCCCTTATGAAGTTTGTTCCTGCTCCTGATTTCCCAACAGGTGGCGAGATCGTTGGCAAAGAGGGAATTGCGGAGGCTTATGAATCTGGCCGCGGCTCTTTCAAAGTCCGTGCGACAGTTGCAATTGAGAAAGTTACGGCGAGAAAACAGGGCCTTGTTATTACTGAACTGCCATACAACATCGGGCCCGAGAAGATTGTCGAAAAGATTGCGGACCTAGTTAAGGCAAAGAAGATTCAGGGTATCTCTGACATCGTTGATTTATCTGATGGCCAGCAAGGAACCAAGGTTGTAGTCGAGCTTAAGAATGGTTTCGAACCAGAGGATGTATTAGCAAATCTCTTCAAACTAACTCCGATGGAAGATCAATTCTCAATAAATGCCGTTGCTCTAGTTGGCGGAAAGCCACTAACTCTTGGCCTAAAAGAGTTGCTACAAGTCTTCATCGATCACCGCATCGAAGTAATTCGCCGCAGATCTCAATTCCGAAAGGCTAAAGCAGAAAATCGCTTGAACTTGGTTGATGGGTTGTTAAAGGCAATTATCGATATCGATAAGGTCATAAAATTAATTCGCGCCGCCGAAGATGCACCTGAAGCAAAGGCTGCGCTGATCAAGGCCTACAAACTTTCTGATGAGCAAGCCACATATATCTTGGATATGCCGCTTCGTCGCTTAACAAAACTTAGTAAGTTAGAACTTGAAACTGAACAGAAAGATCTCAAAGCGATTGTTACGAAGTTGAAGGCCCTGCTTGCTTCTGAGGAAGCAATTAAAGCCCAGGTTTCACTTGAACTTGATGAGGTTTCAAAGAACTTTGCAACACCTCGTCGCACTCGCATCGCTTAGTTTTAATGAAAGCGATTCAGGTTTCCCAATTTGGTGGACCACAAGTTTTGCAACTCTGCGAATTAAATCGACCCACAATCACAAGCGGGCAGGCGTTAATTGAGGTTGAACTGGCTGGCGTAAATTTCATCGATATCTATCATCGCCTGGGAAAGTATCCAGTAAAACTCCCCTACATTCCAGGTGTTGAAGGTGTTGGAAGAATTACCGAACTTGGTTCGGATGCACCAAGTGATTTAAAAGTCGGAGACCGTGTTGGTTGGGTTATGGCAATTAGCGGATATGCCGAATACGTAATACGCCCTGCCGAGACACTTATTCCAATTCCAGATGCAATCAATAGTGAAGATGCCGTCTCACTTCTATTGCAGGGAATGACTGCGCATTATTTGGCAAGAAATTCATTCGAGATAAAACCTGGTCATACCGCGGTAGTACATTCGGCGGCAGGTGGGGTTGGCTTACTTCTCACCCAATACATAAAATCACTTGGCGGCAAAGTTATTGCGACCGCCTCAACTCAAGAGAAGCGAGAGTTAGCTATGGCTGCTGGCGCTAATTTAGCAATTGGATACGAGGGATTCTCGAAAAAAGTTAAGGATTTTACGGATGGAATTGGCGCCAACGTTATTTATGATGGCGTAGGCAAAGATACCTTTGAAGAGAACTTGTTAGCTCTTGCTCGTAGAGGAACTCTTGCTGTTTATGGAGCCTCAAGTGGTCAAGTTCCACCGATCGAGATTATGAAAATCTCCCCCGGATCAATCTTTCTAACTCGCCCAACTCTCGCTGATTTCGTAATAACTCGCGAAGAATTGTTATGGCGTGCAGGCGAAGTCTTCAGCGCTTTTAAGAGCGGCGATATGAAAGTTTCTATCGGTGGGCGCTATCCCCTTGCCGATGCGGCAGCGGCCCATTCAGATTTAGAAGGTCGCAAAACTACTGGAAAGTTAATTCTTCAAATTAAATAATATTTAATTCAACAGGACGCCCTAATGCGCAAACTTTAATAGTAAATCAGGACTATTTTCTAAAAGAAACTCGAGCTCAGAGATTGCCTTATTCATATCTTCCTCCATTCTGAGCCGGGCTAAATCCATGTCACCTATATTTATCGCATCCAATATTTGCCGATGTAATTGCAATGTACTGTCTGCCACCTTACGTCTATTATGCAGTGCTAACTCACCCATTATCTGAAGCACAATGGGTCTTAGATTTATAAGCATAGATAATCCGATGTCACTATGCGATGCATTAGCTACTAATATATGAAATTCAAAGCAACTTTTCGCGTCAACACAATTATTAATTTTCGAATAACATACATTAAAATCCAAATTCTTCTGCATTAACTCTATGTCTTGAATATTCCTACGTGATGCAGCTTTTGCACATAATTCTACTTCAGTAATTTTTCTAAAGTCGTACAAATCTCGTAAATAGTCGGCCCTAGCAAATATTTCATCTGCAAAAATCCTAATTTCAGAATTACCTACGTTTGAGATTACTCTTGTGCCACTTCCTTTTATAGTTGTGACTAATCCAGCGTTACGAATCATCCTCACAGATTCTCTAATGGTATTTCTGCTTACACCATATTTAGAAAATAAACTAAACTCACTTGGTAGCCAGGATCCAACTGGATATTCGCCACTTCTTATTTTCTTATATAGATCAAAGGCCACTGCTTTCGAAAGATTATCTGAGATAGAAAGTGGAGACGAATTCATGTTTCCTCCCATTTACTTTGGAACTCCTACGTTATATCCAAATTGCAAGTATGTATATACATCTTGTCTATAAATACCTGTGACCTTCGGCAGAATTATGAGATAAAGCGTGGAGACTCACCGTGAACTATTTTGTTCCGTGATTTAAATGGTTCTCCTTGCTTGGGATCTCTTGGTCTGATCGGGCGTAATTTGTACTCCTGAACGATTTCAATCAACTCTGACACCGCCGCCTCGATTATTGCATTACCTTTTTCCGCTGAAGAAGTCCGTGGATCACCCCAGGTCCCTGTTTTACTTACTGTAGACCAGTACTCATTTATTCTCACTGGGTTTACAAATCCTTCTGGTGCATCGGAGACTAGGTCCGCCCAAAAATGTTGAGACATATATGGATTTATATCTTCTTCGAATAAATCAGCTCTGACCAATGATGGGTCGATCGCCATATAAAGAGAAGTCTCTAACTCACATGCGTGCCCCGTCCAAACTGATTCACGGAAATTCTTTACCGTCTCCTGCACTTTCTGCAATGACCACCAAGAAATCATTGCACTTTGCGAATCTGGATTGGACAGTATTGCTTGACGAGATGCGATATCGAGAACCGGCTCGTTACTACCGTGACCGTTGATAATCAATACTTTTCGAAACCCATGGTAAAAAAGACTACTAATTATCTGATGTGTCGATTCTACAAAAGTGTCCCAACGTAAAGTTATCGTTCCAGGTCCATCCAAATGGTGTGGGCTGAAACCAAAAGTTATCGGCGGAATAATTACCACATCATCGGGAATTCTATCCGCAAGATTTTGACAAATTCTATTTGCTATAACAATATCGGTATCGACAGGTAGATGTAATCCGTGATCTTCCAAGGTCCCAGCTGGAATTATTGCCACTCGACCCTGCTGTGCTGCCTTATTTATCTCGGGCCAAGTCATACTTGCCAACCTATTTGTTTGCATTTTTTTCATCCTATTCCTCGATCTGGTATTTTTATTAAAGCAAGAATCTCATTTACTCCCACACTTGGGTTAGTTCTAATTGCCCAGATTTCTCCAGAGCATGGACTTAAAACATTTTCGATATTTTCACCGAAGCTATCCGAAATTTCACAGATCAAATCGCCACGATTAACTGGAATGAATCGATCAACATTAAATGTAGCGAACCCTGAATTCTTCGAAAGAATTGTGCTAGTCCGATAGAAATCACCTTCAGTTTTTAATGGTGATCCATTACGATCATGGCCAGTCAGCTTCATAACATTTTTTATACCGGCGAGATATATTTCAACGTCTTTCCAATTAACAGAGCCCTTGCCCTCGACCTCACAACCGATGGACGGGATTCCATGGTTGATAGCAGTTGCACTTAAAGTCCCAGATACCGGCTCCATTAAGCACAATTGTGGGATCAACATTGCCCTGGCAGCCTCGATAGATTTTAAAGTTTGTTCAGAATTCAATAACATATCGCGAACTCCAGCAGTGTGAACATAAGAATAGTCTTTCCCACCAGAATGCAAATCGATAACAAGATCGTTCTTGCTGCAATTGTCTGTAATGAGTTTCCAAATTTCATTTGCTATTCTTTGGGTTATAGAACCTTCAGAATCACCAGGAAATTCTCTTGCAAGATTTTTGCCGTCATACAACTTAGGCGTTATTCTGGACTGCTCTTGTTGTGCAAGAGGGTTACCAACTGTAATCATAATAATACGGCCACTAATATTTTTTGGGTCCAACTCTAGATTAAGTTTAAATAGAGTTTGAGTTGCTTCGTATTCATCACCGTGTAACCCTGCTACTAATACAAGTGTGTTTCCCGGCTTGTCCCCCAAAACTTCAATAACCGGAATCAGTATCTGATTTTTACCCATTTCGACTTCCAGAAAATAGTTTTTTCTATTTCCTAGTTCGGTAGTCATCTCTTTCCTAAAAAGCTACTTGCAATTAATGAGTACATTTCTTTAGCTTCACGTACTTGGGATAGACCGACACATTCATTTGGGCCATGCGCCACACTCAACCAACCAGGTCCGAAACTTGCCAAAGTAGGAATGTTGGCAATCTTATAAAAATGCGATGCATCCGTTCCGCCTGGGTATGTTCCTAAAGCTACTTCATGGCCCAATACGGATTGCGTCGCTTCCTTACATGCTAAAACTAGAGGGTGTAAATCTGGAATTTGGACAGCATCCATCCAACCAAACCCATCTTCCCATTTTATCTGCCAATCTAAGTCTGATGGAATTACCGAATCGAGTACGACTTTCAAATCATTTTCAAGATCTAATTTTTTCATCCCTGGAACCAATCGAACATCACATTTGAATCTACATTCCCCAGGATGAACCCCATATGTAATTCCACCGCTAACGGTTACACCGGAGTTCACGGTTGGAATCATTGAATCATCACCACTTTTAGCAAAAGTTAATTTCATATTTGAAATTGCTAAAAGAGCTTTCGCCATTCCTATCGAAGCGCTTGTTGGTAGAGATCCCGAAAGACCGCTGTGGCCCTGTTTACCTGTAATAATCACCTCAAAGCAAGATATACCTCTGGAGACTGTGTAGATGGACTCCCAAGGCACCTTAACGCCACTAGGTTCACCAATTAAGATCGCGTCTACTTCGAGTTGAATATTTTTTGCCAAGTATTCTGAACCATAAACCGATCCTGCCTCTTCGTCTGCAGTGAAGATTAGTTTCAAAGTTCCTGATTTGGCGTGCTCAGCCCACTGCGTTGCAGCCACAAACATCGCAGCTACTCCTGCCTTCATGTCAGAAGAACCAAGCCCAAACCCCAAGTCACCTTCCTTAACAAACTCCCAAGGTGGTGTATTCCATAACGATAATGCCTCACCAACAGGCTTCGTATCTATGTGACCGCTAAATCCTAATTTTGCACCTGCTCCAGCAAAGATAGTGATTATTAAATTTGATCTACCAACAGCCGATTCATATATTTTTGATTCAAAGCCACACTCTCCTGCCAAACTCGCCAAAAACTTAGCAATCTCATTTTCGAATGGTCCAGGGTTAGATGAATCAATAGCGATTAACTCACTTAAAAGATCAATTTCATTAATTTTTTTCATATAAAATTCTTAGGTAGCGAAAGAGTTCTAAATGCATCTGCGGCAATACGTATATGGTCCTTACCATTTTGAAGCGCTATAGCTCCATGGCCAGGTAAAAGTGCGTCAAATTCTAAATCATCTAACGTAAGAATTGACTCTCTATACTTTCGAATATCACAATCCTCAGTATTGCTTAAAGCAATTTTTCCTCCCGCAAATATACAATCCCCGCTAAAAAAATTTTTGTTCTTACCTGCGATTAAATAACTGCTATGGCCGTCACAGTGGCCAGGAGTCGGCAAAAACATTACCTGTAAATTACCAATTTCTATCTCATCGTTTGCTTTTAGCCCTATTACAGATTTGGGCTTTTCAAAAATATAATCAGCTGGATAAATACCGCTTTTCTGGGCCAGCCTGAAACCAGTTTTTTCTATATCGCCAAGCAATATAGAGTCTGAAACGCATCCATCGATATAAGCTTCTAGTCCAAAACGGTTTTGCCATTCATTCAATCCTCCACAATGATCAATGTGGTAGTGAGTGAGAAAAATCTTCCTTAATTTTCCGGGATCAAGACCATCATTTCTCATATTAGAAACGATTTTTTCTACTGAACCAGCCGTCGCCATTCCACAATCAATTAGTGCAATCTCGGATCCACCATCAACTGCGTAGATATGCGAATCCATGTCATTGGATAACCCAAATCCATTGAAGTCTCCTCCGCCAACGAGGTACACATCAGCCGACAACTTCATAATGAATCAACACCCACTAGCTTTGAAAAACCAAAATCTTCAAGAAATGGGGGTAAATTCAATACCTCTAGATAGATTGTCGCAGATTTACTATCTTTACTTTTCAATATTAGAACGTTATTTGGTTCTTTCATAGATTCTTCTAGTCCCATATTATTTTTTGTAGTACAAGGCTCAATTGCGAGAGTGACAATGTTTTTCTCCCAAGGCTTTTTCAAAATATTCTTATTTTCTATCCAAATCCAAGCATGTGGAAAAATTGTGCTGTCCCAGCGCAAATTTACACATAATTGATTATTTTTATTCATTATTGATGCTAAGCCATTCTTGAATTCAGTTGCAAATCCTAGAAATGATTGTGGGGCTTTCATGAAATCTCTCAAAACAAAAGAACCCACTTGCTGATCTAGGATTCTTTCTGAATTTTTTGCGGTTTCTAAATGTGAATCGATTTTAATTGCTATTTCCGAGGCATATATTTGTACCTCTGTCGAAGTATCAATCAAAAGACTCGAAAAAGCGGGATGATGTCCCCAAATCAATTCAATCTCAGTATCAGAATTATTGGTAACAATGTCAGTGACCTCAAGTGTCTGCAAATTCAAAGAGATTTTTCTTTGAATTTTAATCGGCGCGGATCTCAAGGTGGTCTCCAATACCAATTGATGGCCTTCATGCTTGATTATGCTCCAAGAGTTTGACCAAGCTTCCCCGTGATATCCCACCGCCCCGTATTTGCTAACTGAAGGAAACCCAGCATTTGGAATCATTAACTGCCATCCCCCTGCATAGTGACTTAAGAAATGATCCTCATCGTTACTATCGCAATTACAATAATTAGCTTCCGATCCCTCCCATTTGGTTTCGAGAAGTAGATTTTCAGATCTTCCAATCCGCGCTACTTTACGTATATCAGCTCCTTGCGTTGGGCAAATCTCCACCAGTAAATACTCATTTTGTATGGTTAAGAGATCGACACTCATCGCTAGGTCATCCTGCAGTAAGCTAGAAATCCACCGTCTATAACTACTATTTGGCCGGTTATATAGCTTGCTTTCTCTGATGCTAAAAATACGACTAAATCCGCCACCTCGGCAGGTAAGCCCGCTCTTTGTAAAGGCACGCCTTTTTCGATAGCAGAAACATAATTTGATTGAGAAAATATCGGTTCGCTAGTCTCTGTCAAAATTGGACCTGGAGCGATTCCATTCACCAAAATTTTAAACTTTGCTAAATCCACAGCCATTGATTTGGTCATCATTGCTATTGCGCCTTTGGTTGTGACATATGACGAGTGACCCATTTCTGCGGCAATACTATTAACAGAAGCAATATTTATGATTCGTCCAGATATTCCAAGCTCAATCATTCTTCGAGCAGCCGCTTGGGAGAGAAAAAATGGCGCTGTCTGATTTACTGCAACAGTTGTTTCCCATGTTAGTAAATCCGTATCTAAAAAATTTTTTCCAAGTGAAACTGCTGCATTATTAACTAGTAGGTCAATACGCCCAAATTTATTAATGCATTCGGACACAATACTTGAAACTTCAGAAGTTATGGAAAGATCCGCCCGATAGAAAATTAGATTTGACCTTGACTTAACTTCATTTTTATCGACTGCGAAAACTAAATATGAATTATTCAACAATTCTTCAACAATTGCAGCACCGATACCTTGTGCTGCACCCGTAACTATTGCAACCCTTTGGTTCTTCATATTCAACCTTTCGAGATAATTTATCCGCTAAAGAGTGATGTTCTCCAACATTGCATCCAAGTTAATCGCATTTGGCGTAAAGGGCCTCTTCTCGGAAAATGTCACAGTCTCCCGAAACCCAGAACCACAGACCATAACTGCAATTTTGTCGGATTTATTTGCAGCGCCACTAGCTAAAAATTTCCGTAAAACGGCAATGGAAGTGCCCGAAGAAGGTTCTGTGTATAAGCCAACCCTAGAAGCCAGAAATTCGCAAGCATCCATTGACTCTTCATCCGATGCAGATAGAAAATAGCCATTTAACTTGCGAGCCATTTTCAAGGCATCTTCGGCATCTGGCGGATATACGTGGGCAAGTTTCGCCAGAATTGTTGGAATTCCTTCTCCTATGGCATGTTTCTTTATTTCTTCCATACTCTGATATCCAAGGTTATGTCCATGCTCTAAGGCGTTATAAGAACTGGGAACAGCCCCAACAAGTCTTGGAATGCGATCGGTGAGGCCGGCCTCGAAAAGTTCAATAAAACCGCGACCAATTGCTGCATAGGTTCCTCCACCACCAGCGGGCACAATCATCCAATCTGGTGCGCATCCCATGTCTTCATAGATTTCATAAGCGATTGTCTTTGGACCCTCTGCTTGATATGGATTTATGTGTCTTGCTGTTGAACTATTATAAACACCGGTTTCCGCAGATAATTCTGTTAACTTATCAATAACATTATCAATATCATCTTTAACTCTAATTACTTCTGATCCCAATATATGAATTGGATAAACCCGATCACTCCTCGCACTCTCTCCAGTAAATACTATTCCCTTAATTCCAGCCCTTGATGTATATGCTGCATTCGATAGCCCAGTACTTCCAGCCGAAACTATGGCCGACAACTTTTTTCCTAGGTGAACAGCGTGAGAAATTGCCAATGATATTTGTCTATCTTTATGTGAACCTGTTGGATTTGCCATTTCATTTTTCAACCATATATTTTCATGTCCCAAGTCGACCTTCAAAAGTGGTGTGCCACCTTCACCCAAGGTAATTCTGGTGTCGGGGTTCACTAAAGGAAGGCGGGACCAAAACCTAGAAATTCCACTTTTCGTCTCATCGAATATTGGCAGTTTTTTATCGTAATCGAAGGAAATGCTTCCATTACAAGATCCACAGCGCATCTGACTTAGGGCAGCAACTTTTAAGCACAAATCACATCTGGGTATAAAATGTAAATCCTTGAGCTTCGCGTCCTTTGATTTCATTCTTTTACCGCTCCCATCATCATTCCTCGGATTAGATATTTTTGTAAAAATAGTGCGAACAAAATCATCGGTAAAACTATTAACGTGCTCATGGCCATCATCGGCCCCCAGACAACTCCCTTGTCCGTTATATAACCTGCTATTACAACGGGCAACGTTTTCGCCGACTCCCTAGTAACCGCTGAAGATAATAAAAATTCATTCCAGGAGAGAAATGCCGTGAAAATACTTGCTGATGCAATTCCTGGAAGTGATAGAGGAAGCACAATACTTATAAATCGCCGCATGAATCCAGCACCGTCGATAGAGGCACATTCCTCAAGTTCCATCGGTACACCTTTAAAGAAGGTATACATTAACCAAACTACAAATGGAATCGTCAAACCAAGATGAAGAATAATTACTGCCCAGACAGTATCCAGTAGGTGCAGGCGATTCATAATCAAAAACCAAGGAACCACAATAGAAATTCGTGGATAGAATCGAATAAAAATTAAAATAAATATAATAGTCAAAACTATACTTTGCCTAAACCGTGAACGCACCAATGCATATCCAGCCATTGTTCCAACCACGATTGAAATTAATACTACAGTTCCTGTCACGACAAGAGAATTCTTTAGATACAACAAACCTTTTTGTCCATCGAAGACTTCACGGTAATGATCCAGTGTAAAGCTTCGAGGCAGGATATTAGTATTTTCCAGGAATTCCCCTGCCGGTCGAATGCTAGTCACAACAAGATAGAAAAAGGGAAAAAGAACGAAGAAAAGTACAATTAAAATAATTGGAAACTTAACAATTGTAATTATCTGGCTTCGCTTAAGTCGCACTTTACTCATAATGTTTTCTTCTCAGATTTTATTGTTAATTTAAAAATAACAAAAATTAAGACAGTCGCTACCAGCATAAACATCCAGGATTGAGCACTTGCTGCTCCGAGGTCAAACTCACGTAGCCCTTTGTTGTAAATTGCATAGGTCATATTCACTGTAGAAGAACCGGGACCACCGTGAGTTAAGGAGAGGATTGAATCTAGAGTGAGGAGGGATTCAAGAGTTCTAAACATAATTACAAGGAGAAATGCTGGTGCAAGTAGTGGAAGTTCAATCTTGTAGAATATCTGCAAACGCGATGCGCCATCGACTTGTGCCGCTTGTAAAATCTCTTGTGGAACCATAGTTATCGCTGATGAAATTACAATAAATACAAAAGGCGTCCACTGCCAAATTTCTATAATTACAATTGCAATTTTTGCCCAAAACGGATCTCCCAGCCACAAAGGTCCCGATAGATTCAAGAAATTCAAAAAATGATTATTGATAGGCCCAGCTGTGTCATTAAACATTAACCGCCACAGAGTTCCAATAGCGACAGGGGCTACTACCATCGGCAGCACTAAAAGAGCCCGGCTCATCTGTAAGAATCGGGATTGTCCTGATGCTAAAAAAGCAAGTAGCGTCCCTAGCAACAATTGAAACGGCACTGTAGTAATTGTTAAAAAACCGGTAAATTTCAGTGATTGTATAAATACTGGATCAGAAGTAGCATTTTTAAAGTTAGTTAGCCCAACAAACCCTTGAGGCGATCCACTCGAAAGAAGAATCCAATCTTGAAAACTCAAGTAAATAGAGTAAAAAAGTGGGCCGGCTTGAATGAATAACACAAAGAACAGGGCTGGAAACAAGAATAAATTTACCCATTTTCTATCATGGCGCGACCAATGCAATGGTTTTAGCATTTTGTCTTTTTTATTCAATCTGTTCCCCGATTCACGGCTTATTTGTGAAGACCTCATTCAGATGGATCTAATTACATCAAGAAGTGCATGTTGAGATTAATTACCTCAACATGCACGCTCTATTCTTGATCTATATTTCTTATTCCTCCATCAGACCAGAAGATTTTGCCGCTTCAATCATTCCTGCAGCAGGCTTCTTCTTTCCTAATTGCTTATCCCAAGATTGGACGGTCTGGATTGCTGTCAGCTTTCCAGATAGAAAGTCCCCAGTGCCACGTGAATAAACATCTAGAAACGCTGAGAAGCTCCAGGGAGCATTCTTGACCGCTTCGAGATTATCTGCATGTTGTGGGTAATCATGTCCATGCTTAGCCTTTGCATCCGCACCTTTGAATGTATTCAAAAATGGTGAGCCAATGCCAAGTGAGGCCATCCATGTTGTTGCATTCTTTTCATTAATGTAAGTCTTAATGAATTCCCAAGCTGCTTCTGGATTTTTGGAAGTTTTAGCAATTCCAAGATTCCATGCACTAAGCCAGACCATTCCGGGACCTGGAATAGAAGAAAGCGCCCATTTTCCAACTACTTTTGATTTAGCTGGATTATCTGCGGCTGCTCTAATAAAACTTGGCCATCCCATAACCACGGCAGCATTTCCATTTAGAAATACTTGATTTGCTTCATCAATGCTCAAAGCCTTTGCATTAGAAGGAGCATATTTCAATGATTTCTTAACAACATTAAGAGCAGTCACCATCTGAGTTGTTTGTAGACCATAGGTGCCATTTTTCTTGAGTAAATAGCCATCATAAGCTGAAAGCCAGATTGCTGGAACTTGTTCTGTTGCCCCATATGCAAAAACAAATGGAGATACTGTTGTTGGCAGAGTCTTCTTTAATTTATTCATAGCAGAGAAGAATTCTGGCCATGTTTTCCAGTTCCAACTTACGTTTGCCTTTGCTAATAGATCCTTTCGGACAAGCATTGCGTAACCATCAATTGCGTAAGGAACACCGACTGGCTTACCATCGTAATATTCGGTTCCTTGGTTTGGGCGTAGAAGTCCAGGTATAAATCCTGCCTCTTTGCCATAGTTATCTTTCTTTATGAAAGTATCAAGTGGAAGCAATTTGTCATAAACATCTGCCTCCCAGCTAGTTACAGAAATAACATCGTACTGTCCCGTTCCGGTAGCAAGATCTGTTAGATTTGCCTGTACCAATTGGTCAAATGGTTTAGCAACAATTTCAACTGTTGCCCCTGTTGCTGCTTCAAAAGTGGTTTTCACTTCTGCGGCTGCCTTATCATAAGTTCCAGATGCCATGAAATTGGCGGTTATTTTTTTACCTTCAAACTTGCCAGCAGCTAGAGAGCTGTTGGGCACTCCAATTGCTGCTAACGCAAGTGCACATATTAAAGCTGTCCCAGCTGTGGAAATTCTTACTTTTCTTTTCATCCCTTATTCTCCTTTGATATTATTCAACGGTGCTTTCGGGATTTCACAGCTTGCGAATTCCCGTTTTGATATCTTTCCCCTAAAAAATCGGGTGATGGCAAAAACGAACTCAGCAACTTGTTCCTTTTGGACAGATATCTGTGTTTTCATTGGATATACAGGCTTAAAATTGAAAAAGTCCTATCTACCAACGCTCCTCATTCCATATTTTCCTTCTTATTTTTGAACTACTTTGGTGGGAAGGAGAAGCCTTAAGTGCTTATAACCAGGAAGTTGAACCTGCAAGTTCGGTAATCTTTTCTCCGTGCCACCTAAAGATCCGAGCAGAGAGGCTCACTTCCCGTTAATCGAAAAGAAGTATGGCGAGAAGATGTCATATTGGTTCAAGATCATGGCCAAACTTGAGGGGCAAAAATATCCAGAACAGATTGCCCACCTTCGTGAAAATTATGGTTTTTCGCAGGCTCATGCAAATGCCCTAGTTATGTATTCCCGTGGTTCAAAATCAGCGAAGAGATTTGATACGCCAGCCGCCTTTTATAAATCTGTTACATCAGAACAAGCCAAAACTATGCGGGCGATTTTCAAAGTAATTACAGCCAAGTACCCAAAGGCAGAACTTGTTATTGCTTGGAATCAACCGATGCTACGAATTGATGGACATTATGTTTTTGGGGCCTCAGCTTCTAGTAAAAGAATCTTGATGTCACCTTGGAGCTCGGATGTAATTGCAGATTTTGCGCCACTAATGGCTGATTTAGTTGTTCTAAAGAAGACCATTGGAGTCCCCAACGATTGGGAAGTTGATGCCAAATTAATCTTGGCTCTTGTGAAAGCTCGGATTGCTGAAACTAAGTAATTTGGTTCCAGATTTTGTGGCTAACTCTTAATTCGCAGCCCTTGCGGATCTAATAGCGGTTCTTCTTGGACGGTGGCTGTTTTAATTATCCCGAACATTTCAATATCAACCTTGGTACCAATTTTCGTATTTTCAACAGGTAAATAGGCATAAGCAATTGCCTTATTTATGGTGTAACCCTGGCCGGCAGACTTTACTCGGCCGATAACTCGGTTATTTATGAGAATAGGTTCATTACCCATCGGAACATCCTTTATATTTTCTAACGTCAAGGCAGTTAATTTTCGGGTTAAGTTCTCATTTGCATTTAATAGAGTGGCTCTCCCAACGAAATTTTCTTTCTTCAAGGAGACAGCAAAACTTAATCCAGCCTCATAGGGATTGGTCTCGCTGTTAATTTCACCAGCCCAAGCGCGGTAACCCTTTTCCAACCTTAAAGATTCAATTGCCCGATACCCGCATGGACGCAACCCAAACTCTTCGCCAGCGGCGATTAGTTCGGACCAAACTTGCAGAGCGTCCGCTTTTGATATGTATAACTCCCAACCAAGTTCACCTACATAGGTGATACGTGTAGCACGAACTTCGATGCCCGCAATTTTTAATATTTTAGAACTCATGAATGTAAATGCTTCATTTGAGAGATCTGCATCAGTTAATTTACTTAATATCTTCCTTGCATTTGGTCCCCAGATTCCAAAACAGGCCAAATCTTTGCTCAAATCTCTTATTTTGATCTCGTTGTATCCCAATTGTCTACACATCTTTTCAAGCCAGCCCATATCGTGATTTAGGAAAGCAGTTCCAGTTACGATAAAGAATTTATCATCTGCTACTTGAGTGACTGTGTAATCAGATTCAATTCCGCCGCGCGAATTTAAAGCCTGAGTATAAATTGTCCGGCCAATACCCCGAACTACGTTATTTGCGCAAACTAGATTTAGGAACTCGGCAGATTCCAAGCCGCTAACTTCAATTTTCGCGAAACTTGATTCATCAAATAGTCCGGCGGTATTTCGTGCTGCAAAATGTTCTAAAGCAACTGCCGGATGCCAATTCTTTCCGACCCAACCATTTGGGCGATTACTTTCATCAAGATTGGATGTTGCGGGATCATGGTAATAATTCACTCGTTCCCATGCAGCTTTCTCACCGAATACTGCGTGATTCGCTTTATGCCAATTATAAATTGGAGACGTATTCTCACCTCGAGCGCTTTCACGTTCCTCACCCGGATAATGAATGTCGTAGTAGGCCTCATAATTTTCCGTTACACGTTCAAGAGTGAATTTTGGTGATTCGTATGCCGAAGCAAAACGTTTGATATCCATATGCCATAAATCCATTGTCGGTTCGCCAGCAACAATCCACTCTGCTACAACTTTGCCAATACCGCCTGCCCCTGCGATTCCGTGAGCACAAAATCCAGCAGCAACATAGAAGCCACCTACCGAAGTTTCACCTAAACAAAATTCATTATCTGGAGTAAACCCTTCTGGGCCATTTATGAAATTCTTAACGCCAATCTCCCCCATAATCGGTACGCGATTCGCAGCGTTAATTGCAATATCTTCAAAGCGATCCCAATCTGGATTAAGTAGCTTTGCATTGAAATCAGCCGGTATAGCATCGAAAGAATCGTGACTTGTCTGCCAAGCCTTCGAATTACGTTCATATCCGCCCATCAAGAGACCTTTAACTTCTTGTCGGAAATAAATTAAATTATCCGGATCTCGAAGTGATGGAAGCATCGGTGAATTATCTGGCAGAAAGTTCTCAGTTATTAAATATTGATGGCTCATTGGAATAATTGGGATTCGAACACCAAGCATTCGACCAATTTCTGCGGCAAACATGCCACCGCAGTTGACCACAATTTCACATTCAATCTCACCCTTATCAGTCAAAATTGAATTAATCTGATTATTTTTAGCGGTTATCTGCAAAACTCGAGTGTTGGTAAAGATCTTAACTCCACCTCTTCGAGCTCCGCTTGCAAGCGCATGCGTTAATTGTGAGGGATCAACTTGGCCGTCAGTTGCCATATAGCATCCGCCAATAATTCCTTCAGTGTTAATTAATGGAAAAAGTTCTGCAATCTCTTTAACACCAATCTCCCTTAGGTCTAACCCAAAAGTTTTTGACCATCCAATTTGACGGCGGATCTCCTCCATGCGCTCTACCGTTGAAGCGATCTTTATGCTTCCGCATTCTCGCCAACTTGCGGGAGTTTCAGTCATCTCTAACTTTCTATAGAGATCGACAGAATGCATATTCATTTTTGTCAGAGTCGGATCGGCTCGCAATTGTCCGACTAATCCTGCGGAATGAAAGGTTGATCCGCTGGTCAAATCGGATCGATCTAAAAGAAGTACGTCGCGCTCTCCGAGTTGCGCAAGATGATAAGCAACTGAAGCGCCACCAACGCCACCGCCAATAATTACAATCTTTGCGCGCTGCGGAAGTTCTTGTGCCGACACCCAGCAACTGTATCCTTTCTCGATGAGCAGTTCCACTAGTGACTTCGATGAAATTCTTAATTTAGTACCGAGGTTGCAAACGCGAATTTCCGTCACTGAATTATCGGGTGGGCTGACAAATAGAAATCTCAAGATTACAACTCCTGCTGGGAATTATGTTGCTCGGATCTCCAGCAATAAATCCGCTCTCCTATCAATTGACCGACAATCTGAATACGAAAATTCCAAGATTGCGGCTAGTGCTGGCATCGGTGCAGAAGTTTACGAATTCCTGCCAGAGTTTGGATTATTAGTGATTGGGTACATCGATGGAAAGACTTTTGGCGCTGATGATGTCGGAAAGAATTTGAAATCAATTGCTGAAAGTTGTAAAACTCTACATTCTGCGGCGCCCTTTGTAAGTGATTTTGATATGTTTGTAATACAACAGAGGTATCAAAATTTAGTGAAAAGTATTGGATTTAGATTCCCTAAGAATTATCACAATTATGCAGATCATATTATCCAAATGAAGCGCGCTTTTGCGGTGCTAGATGAGAGCAAAGTCCCATGTAACAATGATTTACTACCAGCAAATTTTATTAATGATGGCGAACGAATTCGACTGATTGATTATGAATATTCTGGAAATAATGATGCATGCTTTGAGTTAGGCAACATTTGGAGTGAAGCAAAATTGCCAAGGCAGGCTCTAGATGATTTAGTGAGCGCTTACTACGGGGGAATCAGGCCAGAAAAAATTGCTAGGGCGTGGCTCTTTGCACTCCTAGCTAAATATGGGTGGACTCTTTGGGCCTCGATTCAAAGTTCGATTTCTGACTTAGATTTTGATTTCTGGAGTTGGGGCGCAGAGAAGTATGAAGACGCTCAAAAGAGCTTTGCAAGTAGAGAATTTGAAGAGGCTCTCTTTGAAGTTACTAGAAAATCTTAATTACCTTACTAAATATCGTAAAGAATTAAGCGTCAATCCGATCGCGAGCAATATCCGCAGTTGAAATAAATTCTTTACGAGGTGCGACCTCGTTGCCCATAAGCAGTTCGAACATTGATTCCGCGGCGCTGGCATCTTTCATTGTGATTCGACGTAAGGTGCGGTGCGCAGGATCCATAGTGGTCTCGCGAAGTTGATCTGCATCCATCTCGCCCAAACCTTTGTAACGCTGAATTGGTTCTTTCCAACGCTTACCGGCTTTAGTTAAGTCTGCAGTCATCTTCTTCATCTCATCATCGGAATATGTGTAATGAACTTCCCCACGCTTTCCACCTACAACTTCAATGCGGTGCAATGGTGGCATTGCGGCAAAGACTCGACCATCTTCGATAAGTGGACGCATATAACGTGAAAGCAGAGTTAGAAGCAGACAACGAATATGTGCGCCATCGACATCAGCATCTGACATCAAAATTATGCGCCCATATCGAGTGTCATCAAGAGTGAAGGAGCGACCGGAACCGGCGCCAATTACTTGAATGATTGAGGCGCATTCGTTGTTCTCAAGCATCTGTGAAAGTGAGGCTTTCTGGACGTTCAAAATCTTTCCACGGATCGGCAGAATTGCTTGAAATTCTGAGTTACGAGCCGCCTTTGCGGTGCCAAGTGCAGAATCGCCCTCGACGATATAGAGCTCGGTGCGATCAGTGTCATCTGATCGGCAATCAGAAAGCTTTGTTGGAAGCGAAGAACTCTCAAGTGCGTTCTTGCGACGCTGAATATCTTTGTGGGCTCGTGCAGAGATGCGAGTACGGGATGCGCCAGCAACTTTCTCCAAGATCATTTTGCCGGTGGCTTTATCAATTCGCTTAGTGGTTGCGAAGAACTTCTTCATCTCTTCTGAGACTACTGCAGTAACAATCTTGGTCGCCGCGGCAGTTCCTAATACTTCTTTGGTCTGACCTTCAAATTGTGGTTCTGACATTCGTACGGTTACGACCGAGGTAAGGCCTTCAAGAACATCATCTTTAATTACATCTACTTCATTATTCTTTATCGTCTTTGTAGCACGAAGGGCATCATTAAAGGCTTTGGTGATTGCGCGCTCGAAACCTAGTACATGGGTTCCACCCTTAGGTGTTGAAATAATATTTACAAAACTCGACAAAGTATTGTCATAAGCATTGCCCCACTGCAGCGCAATGTCGACGTCCATCTCACGATTAACTTCGGTAGGCATCATGTGCCCTTTTTCATCTAAAACAGGAACGGTTTCGGTGTATTCACCTGATCCGGTTAACCGAATTACTTCACCGATTGGATCATCAGGGCGAAGGAAAGAACAGAATTCAGAGATCCCGCCTTTGTGGAAGAACTTCTCGGTGGTCTTAGTCTTGGCCCGATTGTCATTAACGATAAGTGTTAAGCCAGGAACAAGGTATGAAGTTTGACGTGCGCGAGCGTAAATATCTTCGATTGCAAGCTCGGCCTCTTTTAAGAAAATCTGACGATCGGCCCACCACTTAATTCTAGTGCCGGTAACTTTGGCATTTACTTTTCCGATTACGCGAAGTCCGGAACTTTCAGTAAATGGCGCCTTCGGTCCATCACCATCAAAGATTCCAGCATTACCGCGTTGGAAAGACATCCAATAAATTTTTCCATTTCGATCAACTTCAACATCAAGTCGTGATGCAAGTGCATTAACAACTGATGCACCTACTCCGTGCAGGCCACCAGATGCAGCATAAGATCCGCCACCGAATTTTCCACCAGCATGCAATTTAGTCATAACAACCTCAACACCAGTTAGTCCGGTCTTAGGTTCTTTATCCACTGGGATTCCACGACCATCGTCATGAACTTCTACCGAGCCATCTGATTCCAAATTAATTTCAATATTTTTGCAATGTCCGGCAAGTGATTCATCAACTGAGTTATCAATAATTTCCCAGAGACAATGCATGAGTCCGCGCGAATCGGTTGTACCGATATACATTCCAGGACGTTTGCGAACTGCATCGAGGCCCTCTAATACGGCGAGATCTTTGGCGTTATAGCCATTTTCTGTTGTTGAGCCTAGATCGTCGGTACCCACGGAGATGAAGGTTATCTTGTGAAAGGGGAAAACCTTGGTTGATTGCAACCTCTTTGCAGAAAAATATTAAATCAGGGCATTTACCGGAAATTATCTGCGATTTATGACACGCCCGAGCGTGAATTTACCTATTTTAACGAGCGGGGAATAAACCTTTCGTGGTTTGATGTTCCCCTAGGGAAGAACACCAACTGAGTTAGAGGAGCGAAATGACCGAGCAAATTATTCTCGAAACCACACCGCTCAATGCTGTCGATCGCTGCGATCGCTGCGGAGCCCAAGCATACGTTCGTGCGGTAATGCTAAATGGTGGCGAGCTCTTGTTCTGCGGACATCACGCTAAGGAATACGCTGAAAAATTAAAGCCAGTAGTTAGAGCAATTCAAGATGAAACTGCAAAGCTATCTGCAGTCTCATCTAATGTTAACTAATTAAATATTTACTTCTTAATCTAAATAATCGCGAAGAACTTGTGAACGCGATGGGTGACGTAGTTTTGACATCGTCTTAGATTCAATTTGGCGGATCCGCTCGCGTGTAACGCTGTAAACCTTGCCGATTTCATCCAAAGTTTTTGGTTGGCCATCTGTTAAACCAAAGCGCATTTTCACAACGCCGGCTTCACGTTCGGACAAAGTACCAAGAACTGAATGCAATTGCTCTTGAAGTAGCGTGAATGAAACTGCATCAGCAGGAACAATCGCTTCAGAGTCTTCGATTAAATCTCCGAATTCAGAGTCGCCCTCTTCGCCTAGTGGAGTGTGAAGTGAAATTGGCTCGCGGCCATACTTCTGAACTTCAACAACTTTCTCTGGCGTCATATCAAGTTCTTTAGCAAGCTCTTCTGGTGTCGGTTCGCGACCAAGGTCTTGAAGCATCTGGCGCTGAACCCGGGCAAGTTTGTTAATGACTTCGACCATGTGGACTGGAATACGAATTGTGCGAGCCTGGTCAGCCATTGCGCGGGTAATCGCTTGGCGGATCCACCACGTTGCATAGGTTGAGAACTTGTAACCCTTTGTATAGTCGAACTTTTCAACTGCGCGAATCAAACCGAGGTTTCCTTCTTGAATTAAATCTAAGAACAACATACCGCGGCCGGTGTAACGCTTTGCAAGGGAGACCACAAGTCGAAGGTTTGCCTCAAGCAAGTGATTCTTAGCGCGCTTGCCATCGAGAACTAATTGCTCGAGCTCTCGCTTGTACTTCTTATCAATCTTCTTTTCGTGCTTAATGATTTCTTCGGCGAATAGCCCAGCTTCCACGCGAAGTGAAAGATCTACTTCCATCTCCGCGTTAAGAAGTGGAACACGTCCGATCAGCTTTAGATAATCCTTAACTGGGTCGGCTGTTGCACCTGCAGTTAGAACTGTCTGAACCGGGGCATCATCTTCTTCAGAGTCTTTGATAGTGAAAGCATTTGCTTCATTCTGAGATTCTTCGGCGACGTTTACGACGCGAATCTCATTCTCTTTCTCATCTTCAATGATCTCTTTAACTTCTTCAACCAGGGTTTCAAGATCTTCTAGCTCAACTTCTTCTAGCTCAACTTCTTCGCCATCAATCTTTGTAACGATTGTCTTTCCTGACTTGCCAACAACTGGGGCTTTCACGCCAGTTAGACCATTTAAACCAAGTGCAGCAAGGCGCTTTGCTTCAAGTTCAGCTTTTGTTGGAAAGAGCATCTTGCCAGAGGATTTAGGTGCGGCCTTTTTTGCAGATTTAGTTGCTGCGCCTAATTTCTGCGCCTCTAACTCTGCTTTAGTTGGAAAGCGACGAGGACCAGCAGACTTCTTAGCAATCTTTTTTACTGCAGTTTTCTTTGTACTTTTCTTAACAGCAGTTTTCTTTGCAATAACTTTTTTAGTCGCTGTTTTTTTCACTGTCTTCTTACTACTGGCGCCATTTTTTTGCGCACGAATTCCAGCCACAATTTATCCTTTGGTTTGCATTTTTTTGCTGGGCCTCTGATCGGACCAGCGAAACTTGCTTGGCTATATTATAAATTGTCCACAGGCATTTATGCACATCCGAGAAGGCCAAACTCGCCAAAAATTAGCGGTTCGAGTTTCCCGTTACCCCGATTGCGAGCGCATCTCGGAGGACGTTTCCCACGGTTTCGACCTCAATTAGGAAGCCGTCATGGCCAAATGGTGAAGAAATCGTGACTAGCGGCAGCGCAGTCGGGGTTAATTCGACAATCTCTTCCTGAAGTCTGGGCCAGAAGAGGCGATCTGAATCGATCGAGATGACGACAACTGGGATTTTGATTGTGCCAAGGGCTTCTGCCACACCCCCGCGGTCGCGACCAACATCATGGGAGTTCATAGCCTCGGTAAGAGCGATATAGGTGTTGGCATCAAATCGCTTCGCCAACTTAGCTGCTTGATGATCTAAATAGGACTCGACGGCATAACGTCCAGTGTCATCGCCCTGAAGTTCGCGGCCAAAGCGCACATCCATCTCAGTTTCGGTGCGATATGTGAGATGCGCAATTCGACGAGCGATACCCATGCCCTCTGTTGGACCTTGCTCTTGGTCGTAATAATCTCCGCCGTTGAAATGCGGATCCGATTTAATTGCTCGAATTTGAATTGAGGCTGCTCCAATTTGATCACCGGTGGCAACAGCAGATGATCCAATCGTGCAAATTGCATTAACGCGGTCTGGATGCTGGATCGCCCATTCAAGTGCGCGCATTCCACCAAGTGATGGGCCGACAGCCAGAATGTAATGTGAAATACCTAGAGCATTTGTTAACACAAGTTCTGCGGCAACCATGTCACGAACACTTACTGTTGGAAATCTAGAGCCCCAGCGTTTTCCATCAGGTGCAATCCACGATGGTCCGGTACTCCCCTGACATCCGCCAATAACATTTGGGCAGATGATGAAATATTTATCGGAATCAAGTGGCAGACCAGGGCCAACCATCGAAGGCCACCAACCTGGAACATCAGACCAGCCAGTCATTGCATGATTAACTAAAACTGCATTATCGCCAGCTGCGTTTAACTTGCCCCAAGTTTGATATGCGATTGTTGTGTCAAGAAGTTTCTCGCCAGATTCAAGTTCTAAATCACCTATTTTTAGAAATTGGCGATCACCAGGGTCGTGGGAATCAAGCCACGCCCCAGTGATATGACAATTACAATTGCTCTCCATGGGATTAGTTTCGCAGATTAATTATTTTGCTGCGGCGAAACCATCGGTGATATCAGCCTTAATATCTTCGATGTTTTCGATACCGACAGAGAGGCGAATTAAACCAGGTGTAACACCTGCAGTTAATTGCTCTGCTGGGCTCAATTGTGAGTGAGTTGTTGATGCTGGGTGAATAACCAGCGAACGAACATCACCGATATTAGCGACGTGAGAGTGCAACTTAAGCGCTTCCACAAACTTCTTACCTGATTCAATTCCACCTTTGATTTCAAAGGAGAGAACTGAGCCTGAACCAGTTGGCGCATACTTTGTAGCCAACTTGTACCAAGGTGAAGATGGAAGTGATGCGTAATTAACCTTCTCAACTTGTGGTTGCTTCTCAAGCCAAGTAGCTAGCGTCTTTGCATTTGATAAATGGCGCTCGATACGAAGTGAAAGAGTTTCCAGCCCTTGGGCCAATAACCAAGCATTAAATGGGCTCACTGCAGCGCCAATATCGCGAAGTAGAGTTAGGCGAATCTTGAAGATGTAGGAAAGGTTTGCACCAAATGCGGAACCGACGCCAAGAGCATCTGCATAAACCAAACCATGGTAACTAGGGTCTGGTTGATTGAAGCCTGGGAAGCGATCCTTGTGTTGGGCATAATCAAACTTGCCGGCATCAACAATTGCGCCAACAACGGATGTTCCATGGCCTGATAAGAACTTAGTTGCAGAGTGGACTACAACATCTGCGCCATATTCGATTGGGCGAATTGTGTATGGAGTTGCGACAGTGTTGTCAACGATTAATGGAACACCATTCTTATGTGCAACCTTAGCAATCGCTTCGATATCTAGAATGTCATTCTTTGGATTAGCAATAGTTTCACCGAAGAAGGCCTTGGTATTTGGCTTTACTGCCGCTTGCCAAGATTCTGGATCATCAGGATTATCAACGAAGGTTACTTCGATACCGAACTTTGGAAGTGTGTAGTGGAACAAGTTATAAGTTCCGCCGTAAAGACTTGGTGAAGAAACAATATGATCACCAGCTTCAGCAACGTTCAAGACTGCAAATGAAGTTGCTGCAGAACCAGATGAAACTAGAAGCGCTGCAACTCCACCTTCGAGTGAAGCGATACGTTGTTCAACTGCATCTTGAGTTGGATTCATGATGCGGGTATAAATATTTCCCATTTCTGCTAGACCAAAGAGATCTGCTGCATGCTTGGTATCACGGAATTGATATGCCGTTGTTTGATATATCGGAAGTGCGCGCGCGCCAGTTGTTGGATCAGCAACTTGTCCGGCATGAACTTGGCGGGTTTCAAATGATGCTTTATCTAATGAAAATGACATTACAGACCTCCCAGAAATTTAGGGGGTAGCGATTTTTATTCGTTACCCACGCTTGCCAATTGCAATTTGCAACTGACCCGGTCTTCACCCGGAGCACCCCACCGTGGTGGAGGGTTGCCGTCCAGTAAGCCGGGGCTAAAACCTGGAACTCGTGACCTTGGTGAAATTGTAAATAACTTAAGTTGTGATGTCTAATCGCTAATTATTTGCAAGAGCCTCGATGAAGCTGGCTAGCACGCTCGAATATTGATCGAACTTTGGGCCGGGATTTAGATTCTCGTCAACTAGCAAATCGGCCCGATTTTCGAGCATGATTGAACGCACCCTCGGTTCGGTGCCATAGAACTTGAGTGGCACATAAGTTCCTGCATAAGGCTGATTGAAAACCACAGGACCAAAGGCAGAGAAGTGAGCACTGGCTAATTGGGAAAGTTCTGGTGGCGTATGGAATTCATCGGTACCGATACAAACTGATGGTCGTTGCTGTCCATGATTGACGGCATTTATGTGTTGTTCAACTCGGTATGAATGGAAATCAATAATCGTAACTTGACCACATTCACGCAATTTAGATCTAACCAAATCGGTGAAAGCTTTGGCATAGGGATCGAAATAATATGTGATTAATTGGGAGCCATCGAATTCAGATCTTCGTAGTTGGGCTCCTGTAGAACTCTTTAGATAGACAGCACCCATTCCAACTTTATTCATAACTTCGCGGTCATCAGGAAAACGTTCAGGATCGATAACAAACCTGGAGAATTTATTAATAAACAAGGTTGGTGGGTTTGCAATGTTCGCTGTCGCATGGAGAACTAATTCAGCAGTAAGTGAATCGGTCATCGAATCTAATTCGGCTTCGAGTTCGATATCTGAAAGCAGAATCTCAGCTCGGATCTCTGGAGGTATAAAGCGTGATGAATGTGGAACGTGAATAATCAAATTTGAACTTGATCCGCCAGGAATTATTTCGAAATTACTTGCCACTAAAGGCGGCCTGCTTCGTGCACTCGCTTGAGAAATTCCTTTGTCTCAGGCTGTTGTGGCGCTTCCAAAATCTGGGTCGGAGTTCCCCATTCCAAAATCTTTCCGTGGTGCAAGAAACAAACTTCATCAGCGACCTGTTTCGCAAAGCCCATTTCATGAGTTGCTAAAACCATTGTCATTCCCTCAATTTTCAAATCTCTTACCGTCGATAAAACTTCATTAACTAGAACCGGGTCTAGCGCCGAGGTAATTTCATCGAGCAATAACAAACGAGGTGCTACGGCAATAGAGCGGATTATCGCAACACGTTGTTGTTGTCCACCACTAAGTCGATCGGGATAATCTTGCGCCTTATCGTGCAACCCAAAGCGATCCAATAACTTATATGCGTTCTCGCGGGCAACCTCTTTAGAAATCCCCTGAACTTTCATCGGCGCCAAAGTGATGTTATCGATGACTTTCATGTGTGGAAATAGATTGAAAGATTGAAATACGATGCCCAATTTGCGACGCACTTTATCCACATCTGCATCAACCGCAGTTATATCTTCACCATCGAGTTCAATTGAACCGTCATCAATTTGGTCTAAGAGGTTAATGCAACGAAGAAGTGTTGATTTTCCAGAACCCGAAGAGCCAATAAACACTGTAGCGGTGTGGACTGGAACGCTAAAGGAAATGTCTTCGAGCACAACTTCAGCGCCATAGGACTTACGTACCTGGTTAACTTTCAATACTGGTTGGGTCATGCGACACCTGTCGCGTTCTGGCGCTCGATTGATCGACGCAAGGTTCGATCTGTAAATCTAGTAAGTGGAATTGTTACAAGTAAGAAGATAATTGCGGCCATTACATATGGTGTGTAGTTAAAACTACGGCTGCTTGCAATTTGCGCCGCACGAACCGCATCGGTAACTCCAAGGATTGAGACCAACCCTGTGTCCTTAATTAAGGCAACTAAATCATTTAATAGTGGTGGTGTTACTCGACGAAAGGCTTGTGGGAGAACTACAAAACGCAGGCTCTGAAAATGGCTTAACCCGAGGGATCTGGCGGCAGCTCTCTGGCTTGGATGAATCGTTAAAATTCCACTTCGGATAACTTCGGCGACATATGCAGTGTAAGTAATTACAACTGCAAGAGTTCCTAAAATCAAAACGTTATTTGTTAGGCCCTTAATTCGAAGCGCTGGGATTCCAAAACCTACAAGTAATAAGACTAGCAACATTGGGATCCCGCGAAATACATCGACATAAACTGTCGCCAGAATTCGAAATGGCGCTAATGCTGGCGATCTTGAAGTTCTAATTAGGGCGATGCTCAATCCAAAAATTCCAACACACACTGATGCAATTAAAGTTAGGGCAACGTTTGTGCCAAAACCAAGAATAATCTTCGGTAATACTTCAACGCCATAAGCCCAGGCAAAGAATGTGTCTGATAGCGATTTCCAACCGGGTGACGTAACGGCAACTAACGCCAAACCGCCGATGACAAAGATGCTAGAAATAATGGCAATCGCTGCATTTCTACGATTACGTTCCTTGCGCGCAGCCCTGCGATCTATCTCTAATTGGCTCGGCTTCCATTCGCCACCAAAGTTATAGGGCGCCGCACCTGAATCAGATTCAGATGGACGCCCTATTTCATTACTCATATTAGGTTGGAGATTACTTTAAGAAGGGCGCTCCTGCAGCAGAAGTTAGCCATTTATTCGTGATCTCTTCTAACTCGCCACTCGTGCGGATCGCTTCAAGAGCGTTAGTTACGCAACTTGTAATTGGGTTGTCCTTGGAAAGCAGAAGTCCGGCACCTTCGTCGGCTGAACTTGAATTTTCAAGTTGACCAACAATGATTCCATTCTTGATTTCTGCAGCAGATAGATAGAAGGCAGTTGGAAGATCAACTACAAAGCCGTCAATCTGACCATTTTTAAGAGCGGCAACACCGGCAGCGTTGTCATTGAAAACCTGAGCCTTTAGGCCAAGTACATTTTCAACTGCATCAAGTGAAGTTGTTCCGACCGCAGCACCAATCTTTGGATTTGCTGCCTTAACATCAGCGATTGATTTTGCGCCAGCAATCTTGCTTCCCTTAAAGGAAACGATTGATTGATTTGACTTGTAATAAGAAGATGAGAAGTCAACAACCTTTGCGCGATCAGCAGTGATTGAGTATTGCTGAATGTTGAAGTCGAAGGTCTTTGGTCCTGGAGCGATCGCGCCATCAAACGTGGTGCGAACCCACTTTACATTTTCATTCTTGTAACCAAGTTCAGTTGCAATTGCATAAGCAACAGCGGCTTCAAAACCTTCGCCAGATTCTGGCTTATCATTTAAAACCCATGGTGAATATGCAGGTTCGCCAGTAGCAATAGTTAGAACTTTTGGTGTAACAGTTGAAAGAGCGCCAGCCTTGCATTCGCCCGATGCAGTTGCCGACTTGGAATCGCCTGATGAACCACAGCTTGTCAGCAATAAAGCTGCGATCGCCAAGGGTGCAAATAATTTAAGTTTTTTCATGATGAGCCTTCCACTTCCACGTTTAACAAACATTGGGGTTCCCCGAATTTAGGAATTCTAAAGAGGCAGGCTATTGCGTGTCCACTAACGTCCACTTAATAAGAGCTTGCAGTTACTTAATTGTGCTCGCGCCAGGCTGAAGTAATAGGCAATCTGCGATCTTTGCCGAAGGCGCGCTTAGAAATCTTGGTTCCTGGCGGGTATTGACGTCGTTTGTATTCCGCGGCATCAACCATCCGAATGATTTTTGTCGCTAGCTCCAAATCAAAACCAGCGGCAAGAACGCCCGCCAAACCAAGATCTTGGTCGATATAGATATGAAGTATCTGATCCAGCTGTAAATAATCGGGAAGTGAATCTGAATCTTTCTGATCAGGGCGAAGTTCGGCACTTGGCTCTTTAGAAATTGAGTTAACTGGAATTGGTGGAGTCTGGCCGCTCTTAATTGCTTGCGCATTTCGCCACTTGGAAAGTGCCCAGACCTCAGATTTAAATAAATCTTTTATCGGGGCATATCCCCCGACCGCATCGCCATACAAAGTTGAATAACCAACCGCGAGTTCAGACTTATTACCAGTTGCAAGAACTAAGTGTCCTTCTTGATTTGAGAGCCCCATCAAGGTTGTTCCGCGAACTCGGGCCTGAACATTCTCTTCAGCAATACCGGTTAACCCAAGTTGAGATAAGAATGTAGAAACCATCGGTTCGATTTCGATGACGCGATAATTTAGGCCGACATTTTTCGCCAGTTCTGCGGCATCGCTTAGTGAGTGATCTGATGAATACCGACTTGGAAGTCCGACTCCAAATACTCGGCTCGCACCAATTGCATCTGCAGCAATCGCTGCAACCAATGCAGAATCGATGCCACCAGAAAGTCCAAGAATTACGCTCTTAAATTTATTCTTCTCAACATAATCTCGAAGCCCTGTAACTAACGCCTGCCAAGTCTGGGACAAGTCGCTCATTGGGTGCGCTATCCCGTGAGTTATCTTTTCGTAAGGGGCTAAAGGTTGGTCAGAGATAACGACATCTGGCGTTGAAGTGCCAAGGCGCAAATCTAAATCGACAACCATTAAGCCATCAAAGAATTGTGGCGCCCTTGCAATAATATCGCCATTTGCTGTCACCACGATACTGTCGCCATCAAAAACTAAATCATCTTGAGCGCCAGTCATATTTACATATGCCAATGGTGCACCAATATCTTTTGCCCGTTTTCTAACTAGCAGTTGGCGAATATCTTCTTTCGCTCGTTCGTAAGGGCTGCCATTTGGAACTAGGACAAGACCTGGAGTTCGCGCTTTCAATTCTGCAACAGGTCCATCATCAACCCAGATATCTTCACAAATTGCGATACCAATATCTACGCCATGGAACCGCACTACAAGTGAGCGATCGCCAGCAACAAAATTTCGGAATTCATCAAAGACGCCGTAGTTAGGAAGATGGTGCTTTACATAAGTTGCAACAATTTCGCCACGGTAAACCAGGGCGACGGCATTCTGTGGCTTCTGTTCTGCGCTGCCATCTAAATAACCGATGACTGCAAGAATTTCACCGAGGCCTTGGCCTTCAAGCCGCTCTGCAACTTCTACTACTGCTGCTCTACTGGCTGCCCTAAATGTTTGGCGAAGTGCTAAATCTTCAACTGGATATCCGGTAATAACCATCTCGGGAAATAAAATTAAATGGGCTCCGGCGACCTTTGCCTTAGCGGCATATTCGCAGATTAAATCGCTATTGCCAGCTAAATCACCGAGCGTTGGGTTGATCTGGGCAAGTGCAATCCGCAATTGACCTATGGCAAGTCCGCCCGTATTTCCCATATGGCTAGCCTACCTGCTTAAGATTTGGCTACACTTTCACTTAGTTCAAGCACCAACCAGGGACCGAAAGCCGGCCTTGAGTTAGCGCAGTTGAATCTAGGAGCTCCACATGGTTCAAAATAATCGAATCTCCATTTCAGATCTGGCTGCCTATAAAAAGCGCGGCGAAAAATGGGCGATGCTCACTTGCTATGAACAGATGACCGCCGAGATTTTTGATGAAGCCCAGATTCCAGTTTTATTGGTAGGCGATTCTGCTGGCAACAATTTCTTCGGTGAAGAGAACACCATCCCAGTAACTGTCGATGAGCTAATTCCGTTGGCAAGAGCTGTTGTTAATTCGACATCACGCGCGATGGTTGTTGCAGACTTTCCATTTGGCTCATATGAATCTGGTCCCGACGCCGCACTTGCTACAGGCATCAGATTTTTCAAAGAGGCTAAAGTCCATGCCGTTAAATTAGAGGGTGGGGAGAAAGTAGTTCCCCAAATTAAGCGATTAATCGAAGCCGGAATTCCGGTTATGGGACATCTTGGTCTAACTCCGCAATCAGTCCATGCCTTTGGTGGTTTTAAAGTTCAAGGTCGTGGCGATGATGGCGCTCGGATCATGGCGGATGCGAAAGCGCTAGAAGCTGCTGGCGTATTTGCAATTGTTTTAGAACTTGTCCCGGAAGAGTTGGCGGAAGAAATAACTAAATCGCTCGCTATTCCAATAATTGGAATTGGCGCCGGTGCAAAATGTGATGCCCAAGTCTTGGTCTGGAATGATTTGATGGGAATCACCAAGAGCGCTCCAAAATTGGCTAAGGCCTATCGGAACTTACGGCTTGAGATGCTAAATGCCGCTAAAGAATTTGCAGTGGATGTTTCTGGTGGGCAATTCCCTGGCCCAGAACAAACTTTTCACTAATTAATTAAATAGATTAACCCCGTGCTCAAAAAGCTTGCGATCGATATCACCCCCCTCCGTAAATATCCCGACTTCCGTCGGCTCTGGAGCTCTGGGTTGATCAGTTATTTCGGTTCCATGATCACTTATGTGGCTCTCCCCTTCCAAATCAAGGAGCTAACTAACTCCTACATCGCCGTTGGCCTTATGGGCGCCGTTGAATTGATTCCATTGATTATTTTTGGTCTCTATGGCGGAGTCTTGGCCGACCGGGTAGATCGCCGCAAAATGATTCTGATCACCGAATTTGCTCTGATGATTATGACCTTCTCGCTATTCATAAATAGCCAGCTAGCTGAGCCGAGTTTAATTTGGATTTATGTTGTGGCCGGATCTTTCGCAGCCCTCGATGGGTTACAGCGACCTAGCGCTGATGCAATATTGCCCAGACTGGTCGGTCATGAAGATCTGCCTTCTGCAAGTGCGCTGATGTCTCTTCGCTGGCAGACCGGAGTCATCACTGGGCCAGCACTTGCTGGCATTTTGTTAGCTACTGCTGGTACGGGAACTGCATATTTGGTTGATGTGATTACATTCGCAATTTCCATAATTTTTATTCTTAGAGTTAAGTCCGTAAAACCACTAGCTAAAAATCCAGCACCAACATTTGGTGCAATGGTTGAAGGAATTAAATATGCGACCTCTCGCAAAGACCTACTGGGCACTTACTTGGTGGACTTAGCGGCGATGTTCTTTGCGATGCCAAATGCGCTCTTTCCATTCTGGGCAGATCAATTAGATGCCACTTGGGCCCTAGGTCTCTTCTATGCCGCCGGAACAATTGGTTCAGTCATCGTTACCTTGACCAGTGGTTGGATAAAGAATTATCACCATCATGGTCGCGCAGTATTTTTGGCGGCACTTGGTTGGGGCGCAGCCATAACTTTGGCTGGAACGACCGACTCGCTCTTTTTGATTCTGCTCTTCTTGGCAATTGCTGGTGCATCGGACATGGTCAGTGCGCTTTTCAGAGGAGCCATCTGGAACCAATCGATACCCGATGAACTTCGTGGAAGATTGGCAGGAATCGAATTACTTTCCTACTCAGTAGGACCACTTGGTGGGCAGATGCGGGCAGGAACTTTCGCAGCTGTTACTAACTTGCGGACTTCGGTAATAAGTGGCGGCTTGCTTTGCATCGGATTTGTAACAATTGCGGCCGCTGCACTGCCGAAATTTAGAAAATATGATGCCAGAACCAACGAATTTGCGGTTGAACAGCGAAAAATTCGGGCTGAAGATGCAAAAAGGCTGCAGATTGAGGATTCAGATCAGTAATTGTTAAAAAATTTCGCTAATTTTGCAAAAAATATTTCGCGAAATACATAAAAACACTAAAAAATAATGTTGCGACACGCAGGTAAAAAATCACGCAAAATAGTGGAAAGTTTATGTTTTTAATGACACGCTTCTCCTTGAACAGGTTCGGTGACGGATCGAACTATTCTGATTAGGAGATGTACATGGCCGCAGCTAAGAAATCTGCACCAAAGCGTCGCAAGAAGGCAGCTGCTAAAACAGCAGCACCAAAGAAGCGTCGTAAGAAGGCAGCCGCAAAGGCAGCAGCACCAAAGAAGCGTCGCAAGAAGGCAGCAGCTAAGAAAGCTGCTCCAAAGCGTCGCAAGAAGGCAGCAGCTAAGAAAGCTGCTCCAAAGCGTCGCAAGAAGGCAGCAGCTAAGAAAGCTGCTCCAAAGAAGCGCCGTAAGAAGGCAGCAGCTAAGAAAGCTGCTCCAAAGCGTCGCAAGAAGGCAGCAGCTAAGAAAGCTGCTCCAAAGAAGCGTCGTAAGAAGGCAGCAGCTTCAGCAGCTGCTCCAAAGCGTCGTCGTCGTAAGAAGGCTGCTGCAAAGTAGTTTTTCTCGAAAAAGCCCCGCAGTGAAAACTGTGGGGCTTTTTCATTTTGCAAATCTTTATAAATCTTTTATGAAATCATCTCTAAGCTTTATCGTTACACGATCAAAAATTTTTGCTAACTCTTCTTGATCCTTGACTGTTAAGTTATCGACGAAGCGATTACGAACGCTAGTTACATGGTCAGGCGCCGCCTTAACAATTGCGCGCCATCCCTTTTCGGTCATGACTGCAAAGGAGCCTCGTTTGTCTTCAGTGCAAAGTTCGCGGCGAACCCATCCCGCTTTCTCCATAACTTTCACCCTGTGGGATAGTCGAGATTTAGAGAGCATCGCAATCTCAGCAAGTTCGGACATTCGCATTCTGCGGTCTGGAGCATCGGACAGTTGGGCTAAAACTTCATAATCAGACATTGATAAATCGTGGCCATCGAGATCGGAATCTAACGCCTCAAGTAGGCGGCGGGAGGCGATTATGTAAGAACGCCAAGCCTTCATTTCACGCGGATTTAGCCACTTCGGCTCTCTCGGGGAGTTAGGAGTCATCGCACAAGTTTAGGTTAAATTTGATTTAGTTGAAAGTTATATTACTTATTTTCTTGTGTAATAGGCTCCTGCTCATGAAAAGTGGAATTGACTTAAAACACGTTAAGCCTGCCGTCCGTCCGCAAGATGATTTGTACCGGCACGTGAATGGCACCTGGATTGATAACGCAGAGATTCCGGCCGACCGTTCATCCGATGGTGCGTTCTACGAGCTCTACCAAAGCGCTGAGCAAAACGTGCGCGAAATTATTGAAGACCTTGGTGCAAGTGGTGGCAAGCAAGGAAGCGTTGCCCAGAAAATTGGCGACTTGTATGGCTCATTCATGGACGAGACCAAGGCCGAAGATCTTGGGATCTCACCAATAGTGCAAGATTTAAAAAGCGCACTGAGCGTTTCAAGCGTTGCTGAGTTTCACAAAGTACTTGGTGATTTTGAGAGTCGCGGCCTCGGTGGAATTTTTTACCAATACATAACAACTGACAATATGGATTCAAATACCAATATCGCCTACATCGGACAATCAGGCTTATCTCTTCCGGATGAGGCCTACTATCGCGAAGAGGAATTTGCTGAAATTAGAACCGCCTTTGTCCAACACATCACAAAGATGTTCACTCTTGCAAAGATCGAGAAGTCTCAAGAAAAGGCGGAGGCGATTCTAAAGTTAGAAACTGAGATCGCCAGCAAACATTGGGATCAAGTAAAAGATCGCGATGCTCTTCTCACCTATAACAAATCTACCTTTGCCGAATTGCAGTCCGCCTCCCCCGGCTTTGATTGGCAGACTTGGATCGCGGCCTCTAAAACTCCAGCGAAAGTTATGGAAACTGTAATTGTTCGCCAACCCTCTTTCTTTACCGGCATCGGTGAAATCTTAAAGAGCTTTGATTCCGCGGCCTGGTCGGCATGGCTTGCCTGGCATTTACTTTCTGGTACTGCTTCATATCTAAGTAGTGAATTTGTAAATGAGAACTTTGCTTTCTATGGCACCAAACTTTCAGGAACTCCAGAACTAAAAGCGCGATGGAAGCGCGGCGTGGGATTAGTTGAAGGCTCACTTGGTGAAGCCGTTGGCCAGATCTACGTCGACAAGCACTTCCCACCTGCAGCTAAAACTCGCATGGTCGAATTAGTCTCGAATCTAATCGAGGCCTACCGCATTGATATTGCCGCCCTGTCTTGGATGACAGCGGAAACCAAGAGCAAGGCCTATGAGAAGTTAGATAAGTTCACTCCGAAAATTGGCTACCCAGATAAGTGGCGCGATTATTCAAAGTTAGAAATCACACGAGACGATCTGCTTGGCAACTTGGCCCGAATAACAAAATTCAATCAGGATTATGAATTTGCAAAGATCGGCGCACCAGTTGATCGAAGCGAATGGTTGATGACACCACAAACTGTAAATGCTTATTACATGCCAGGTATGAATGAGATTGTTTTCCCGGCCGCAATCCTGCAACCCCCATTCTTTGATCTCGGCGCTGATGATGCGGCAAATTACGGTGGCATCGGTGCTGTCATCGGCCACGAAATTGGCCACGGCTTTGATGACCAAGGTTCTAAATATGATGGTGATGGCAATCTAAATAATTGGTGGACCGATTCTGACCGCGAAGAATTTGAGAAACGCGCGAATAAGTTGATTGCCCAATACGAAGAGCTCTCACCTCTTGAGGCACCGGATGTCCATGTCAATGGCGCACTCACGATTGGTGAAAATATCGGAGACCTTGGTGGTCTGACTATTGCCTACAAGGCCTATCAACTTTCACTGGGTGACAAAACTCCACCAGTCATCGAAGGTCTGACCGGTTATCAAAGGCTCTTTATGGGATGGGCCCAATGTTGGCGCCAGAAAATGCGGGCCGAAGAAGTTCGTCGCCGAGTTGCTACAGATCCACATTCGCCAGATGAGTTTCGCTGCAACCAAGTGGTTAGAAATCTCAATGAGTTCTATGAAGCATTCAGCGTTAGCGAAAAAGATGCGCTATTTCTGCCCGAAAACGAGCGCGTTCGTATTTGGTAGCCCAGAACTGGGGATTATTCGCCTTAAAAGGCGGTTTTTAGCCCCCTTTACTCGAAACCCAGGTATGACAGTTTGATTACTAATTTGAAGGTAGATAATACGGATATGAACCAATTTGGATTTAAAGTCGAAAAAGAAATTTCCGACTCAAATTTAAATGGTCGTACTGGCGTTATAACTACCCCACATGGGTTGATAAAAACTCCGGCATTCATTCCAGTTGGTACAAAGGCGACAGTGAAATCTGTTCTTCCAGAATCTATCGCCGAACTTGGGGCCCAAGCACTTTTGGCAAATGCGTATCACCTATACCTACAACCAGGTCCGGAAACCGTAGATGCTGCTGGTGGCCTTGGAAAATTTATGAACTGGTCTGGTCCAACTTTTACCGACAGCGGTGGCTTCCAAGTCCTATCCCTTGGTGTTGGTTTCAAAAAAGTTATCGCCATGGATGAAGAAACCTTTAGATCTGATGAAGTTATCGCGGATCATAAAGAGCGGCTAGCCCATGTTGACAATGATGGCGTAACTTTCAAATCACACCTCGACGGATCGATGCATCGCTTTACCCCAGAAGTTTCGATGCAGGTCCAACACCAACTTGGCGCCGACATTATTTTCGCCTTCGATGAATGCACAACACTTCACAACACTCGCAAGTACCAAGAGAAATCTTTAGAGCGCACAAGGCTCTGGGCAAAACGTTGTTTAGTTGAACATGGCCGCCTAACCCGAGAGCGCTCAAGTAAGCCATATCAAGCCCTTTGGGGCGTTCTCCAAGGTGCACAATATGAAGATCTTCGCCGCAAAGCCGCAAAAGATTTAGGAGCTTTGGATGAAGATGGAATCACCTTTGATGGCTTTGGTCTTGGTGGCGCACTTGATAAAGCAAACCTTGGAACCATCGTTGGTTGGATGACTGATGAATTGCCACGCGATAAGCCCCGTCACTTACTGGGTATAGGTGAGCCTGATGATTTATTTGTTGGTATTGAAAATGGCGCCGATACCTTTGATTGTGTTGCACCTTCACGCCAAGCCCGCACTAGCGCAGTCTTCACAAATGACGGCCGGGTCAATATCACCAACGCAAAATTCAATCGCGACTTTAATCCAATCGATGAGAGCTGTGATTGCTATACCTGCGCCAATTACACAGCGGCATATATCAACCACCTCTTCCGTAGCAAGGAAATGATTGGCTCTACTTTGGCCACTATCCACAATGAACGTTTCATAGTCCGATTAGTCGAAAAGATGCGAAGCGAAATTGAGAAGGGCGACTTCCAAGAATTCAAGAAGGAATTCCTTGGCCGCTTCTACTCGGCGCCAAATCAATAAGCGTCGATAGTACTTAATACTGCCTCTTAGCTAATACGGGCAATACGCTTGCGAGCCAGGTTCTGACTTGGTGATTCGGGGCCAAGGATTGCACTAAAAACATTTAACGCTCCCCTAGCAATCTTTAACCAAATTTTGGATTTACTCTTGAGCCCTAAAATCTCTAACTCATTTCGATTTAGCGTTGCTATCGCGGCATTTGCGATTATTTTATAAAAGAGCCGCCCGGTGCTACCAAAGGGTGGCTTTAAAATAAACTGCACAACTTCTAAAGTCTTCTCAGTTCTACCTAAATCATTCATCCGAAAATCTTCAAGGGTTTTCTCTAGCTCTGCCATAGATTTCGGAGCGCCATTAAGTCCAAGTGGAATAGCACTCTTCGCCCAGTCACGAACATATTCATCGGCCCCATCGGGAAGCGGATAGCCAAGTGCGAGGTGCGATTTAACAAATGAATCGGTGAAAGCGCAATGCACCCAGAGCAAGAATCGTGGATCCTGGGCTCGATAATTTGAGCGCGACCCCGCCATATCGGTGTATTCCCCTGAAACCTTTGAATGCATTTCATTAACTCTCTTTGCCTCAAGTTCAATGGTTTGGGTTGATCCAAATGTCGTGATCGTTAGCCACCTAGTTGTACCCGCCAAACGCCCCATCGGATCTGTTTCGTATCTTGAATGTTGCGCTACCCCAGCAAGTGGTGCGGGATGTGCGGCCTGCAATAGAAGGGCCCGAACTCCGCCCACCAAAGTTGCCAGGCTTCCGTGAACTTTCCATACCGAACCATCGGGTTTAAAGAGCCCGGCATCGTCTCCAAGTGCAATATTTTTCGCCCAATCAGGCAATCCGTCCTTAGAACCTGAAACGTTTTTACGGAAAGTATCAGCTAAAGGCTTAGTTAAAAAGAATTTATGAAACGCGGGCACCAGGAAAGAATAATGGCTGCGTGATTTTGTTACTCTTTGAAAATGAATGAAAAACGTCACGACCGCGGAGTTATCGAACATTTTCTAGAAAGACTTATGTTCGGAAGTCGCTGGCTTTTAGCGCCTTTCTACCTAGGACTGACTTTTGCCCTGGTAATTCTCATGATCAAGTTCTTCCAAAAATTCTGGCACTTCGCGAGCCATGTAACTTCAACCTCAACCGAAGAAATGGTCCTGGGTCTTCTTGGGCTCCTTGATTTAACGCTTCTGGCAAACCTTATTTTGATCGTAATCTTCGCAGGCTATGAAAACTTTGTGTCGAAAATTGAAGTTGCTGCGGATGATATCGATCGCCCGGAGTGGATGGGGAGCGTGGATTTCGCTGGCTTAAAGTTAAAGCTGATTGGTTCACTTGTTGCTATCTCTGTGATCGAACTCCTTAAAGATTTCATGAATGCCACAAATGGCGTCAACGTAACTGAAGTGAAGTGGCGAATTGCAATTCACTTAACTTTTTTACTTTCTGGCCTGGTATTTGCGATTATGGACTGGGTTTCTGACTTAACTCACAAGTCCAAGAACAAGTAATTACTTAAGTATTCGATGCACCTTATGTTGGGCAGCTTGTGCAACCGGGCGAACAACCAATAGGTCAATATTTATGTGTTCTGGAAGCATGACGGCCCAGCGAATCGTTTCAGCAATATCAGAATCGGTCAGTGGCTTCTCCACACCTTCATAAACTTTCGCGGCCTTAACTTTATCCCCCGCAAATCTAGTTACTGCAAACTCATCCGTCTTGACCATTCCAGGTGCTATCTCGGTTACACGAATTGGTTCGCCATTTAGTTCGAGGCGAAGTGTTCCAGCAAGTGCAGCTACTGCATGCTTTGCAGCGATATATGTTCCACCATTTTCATATGCAATACGACCGGCGGTCGATGACATCAAAACTACATGGCCTTGACCATGAGCTTTCATAATTGGAATCATCGCTTTAGTCATTCGAACAGCGCCAGTTACATTTACCTCAAAAGTTTTAGCCCAAATTTCTGGATCAGAATCTGCTACAGGTGAGGCATCGAAAGCGCCACCAGCATTGTTTATTAAAACTGATACTGGTTTGCCGACAAGTTTCGCTGCAAGTGTCTCGACGCTTGCCTGGTTGGTTACATCTAATTCAACTATCTCGATGTTTGAATCACTCTTGGCTAATTTAGCTAATCGATCCATCCGACGAGCTCCAGCGATTACATGGAAACCATTTGCTGCCAATAATTTTGCGGTCGCAGCACCAATTCCACTGCTCGCTCCGGTGACAACTGCGTAATTTCTCATTTGCCAAGCCTATACGCTAGTCCACGTGACTATTTCAGATTGGGTTCAACAAAATTTAGACTCAGCAACCCCATTTTTTATCTATCTTCTTTTGGGGGCTCTGGTCTTTATTGAAACCGGCATCTTGATTGCCTTTTTCATACCTGGAGACTCAATTCTTTTTGCCGCAGGATTTGTAGCGGCAACTCGACATGACACAAATATCGTTATCTTGATTGCAATTATTGTCCTAGCCGCATTCTTCGGAGACCAAATTGGATTCGTGCTGGGGCGAAAATATGGGCGCAATTATTTAGGCAAGAGCCAACGGCCCCTTATCCAAAAGATGATCAAACGATCTGAGGATTTTTATGAGAAATATGGATGGACCGCTGTAGTTCTAGCGCGTTTCTATCCGTGGATTCGCACATTGATTCCACCGATAGCTGGGCTTGGAAAGATGAATTACTACAAATTCCTAAGTGCAAATATTTTCGGTGCACTTCTCTGGGGAGCTGGAATAACAACTTTAGGATTTTACGCCGCATCGATTCCAGCCCTCGATGGATCTTCTAGACAGATAGCCGGTTTTTTTATCTTCTTAACGATTGCAATAACCATCAAGAATTACCTAAAAGCAAGACGCAATTAAAGCGAATCGACAGCGGCCTTAATCCAGCCAGAGCCATCTTCGATTGTCTTACCAAAAGTTGAACTTAGATTTATCCAAAACCCATTAATTAAGAATTTCACCTGATATTGCGAAAATTCATTAGTAGGCGATTGATCTTTCTGCAGGAAATAGGCCTCAGTCTCCATCAAATTAGGAATATCTATTTTTTGATATCCCTCGGCAACCCAACCTGCAGTTCGTTTGTTGAATAGCTCCGTTCCATTTGCTACCCAATCAACGGTTAATCCAACTTCGGCGCTCTGCATTCCATAGCTACATGCAATGCCGCCATTATTTAGAAAGTCTGCAAGTTCAGTTCCTGGCGCTGGTTGCCAAGGAGTATCAATAAATTGCGCCTGTCGGACATCTTTTTGCAGTGCTGCAAGGACGTCCGTCGCTAAACAATCTTTTGGAACTGAATAAGTAATTGGCTTCACGGGAGCAATAACTTCGGCTTTCGCTGAATCTTTAATTACGCCCGTAGCCAAAAGCGCCATTACCAGAGCACCCAGAGCAACTCGGTAGACAATAAACGGCGCAAAGCTCTTAGTTGTTACAAATTTCAATAGCCAGGCGATTACTAAATATCCGATAACAAACGCGACAATTGTTGCGACCAGAGTTTCGGTAAGTGAAAAAACTTTCACCGTAGAATCATCGGAAATTGCCTTCTTTAATTGGTACAAGCCACTTCCAAAAACCGCTGGAATGGCAAGTAAGAATGAATAGCGAAGCGCCGCCTCACGGCTGTAACCCAGCAGGCGACCCATAGCAATCGTCGCGCCAGATCTTGAAACTCCAGGTACCAGTGCTAACGCCTGCGCTAAGCCATAGAGAATTCCGTGTGAGATATTTAAATCTTTTAAATTCTTGTCAGACTTTCCATATCGATCAGCGAGTCCCAGAATCACACCAAAGATGATTAATACTGATGCAATTAGCCAGAGCGAGCGAAAATTTGTTGTGATTGCATCTTGCCCAAGATAACCAAGAACTACGATTGGCAGGCTTCCAACGATTATCAACCAACCCATTCGCGCATCTGCTGCCTCTTCGATCTGTAAATCTCTTCTCAAGATAGCCTTGCGGACCCAGGCTGTAATGATTCGAGCAATATCTTTTCTGAAATAAATCAATACCGCTAGTTCTGTTCCAATCTGCATAATCGCCGTAAACATCGCACCTGGATCTTCGGCCATGCCAAAGAACTCAGCAAAGATGCGGATATGAGCAGTTGATGAAATTGGGATGAACTCAGTTAGGCCTTGCAGGATGCCAAAAAATATCGCCTCAACCATGCCGCAACCCTACTTTAAGATTTTCTCAGAGTTAAGATTTAAGTGTGAGTGCAACCAGCGAATTACGAGCTCTTGCGAAGCCAAAGCGGGCTTATGAATTGCAACGCTTCTTCAAGACTGCAGAAGGCCAATATGGCGAAGGTGACATATTTTTGGGATTAACCGTTCCGGAAGTACGGGTGATTGCTAAGAAATACAAAACTCTCCCATTTTCCAAGATCGAAGAGCTGACGAAATCACCGTTCCACGAGTTTCGCCTTTGTGGCCTAATAATTTTGAATCTACAGTTTCAAAGTACAACCGAATCTAAATCTCAGAAAAAAATCTTCGACTTTTATCTAAAGCAATCGCGGGCTCATCGGATCAATAATTGGGATTTAGTTGATGTAACTGCACCAATAATCGGCAAGTACTTAACTGAAGATTCAGACCCTTATCCCCTGTTGATAAAACTCGCCAACAGTAAGTCTCTGTGGGAGCGCAGAATTTCCATCATCTTTACCTTCGCCTTGATTCGCGTTGGCGAACTTGATCCAACCGTGACGATTGCAAAAATTTTGTTAAAAGATGATCAAGATCTAATCCATAAGGCTGTTGGCTGGATGTTGCGCGAGGCAGGTAAGCGAGACGGTCGGTTATTGAGAGCATTCCTAAGCGAGAACGCTTCGCAAATGCCCCGAACAATGTTGCGTTATTCAATAGAAAAATTGCCCGAAGCCGAACGTAAGAAGTGGTTGATTAACTCCCGCTAATTGGTCAGAAACGATCCGCGTTCATAACCTTTGTCCAAGCAGAAATAAAGTCAGCTACAAACTTATTTTTGCTGTCATCTTGGGCATAAACCTCGGCATAAGCACGGAGAATTGAGTTCGATCCGAAGATTAAATCAACGCGAGATGCGCTGTACTTAACTTCACCGGTTTCGCGATTACGAATCTTGTAAAGATTATCGGCCGCAGGTTCCCAGACATAAGTGATATCAGTGATAGTTGTGAAGAAATCTGGAGTTAGTGCGCCAACGCGATCTGTGAAAACACCATGCTTGGTGCCGCCGTGATTTGTCCCGATAACGCGCATTCCACCAACTAGAACTGTCATCTCATGTGCAGTTAAGCCCATTAATTGGGTGCGATCAAGCATCAGCTCTTCAGCGCTAACTACATAATCTTCCTTCTGCCAGTTGCGATAGCCATCGTGAATTGGCTCTAGGGGTGCAAATGATGCAACATCGGTTTGCTCTTGGGTTGCGTCTCCTCGACCTGGCTTGAATGGAACCTTTACATCATGTCCCGCTGCCTTTGCAGCCTTTTCAATTCCAAGATTTCCGGCAAGAACAATTACATCCGCAAGACTTGCGCCACTTGATTTAGCAATAGGTTCAAGAACTGCGAGAACTTTTTGAAGACGAGTAGGTTCGTTTCCTGCCCAATCCTTCTGAGGTGCCAGACGAATACGTGCGCCATTTGCTCCCCCACGCATATCTGAACCGCGGAAGGTGCGAGCGCTATCCCATGCAGTTGTGACTAATTCGGTAACAGTTAAATCTGTCGCAGCAATCTTGGCTTTAACATCTTCAACTTTATAATCTGTTTTGCCGGCAGGAATTGGATCTTGCCAAATTAAATCCTCAGCTGGAACATCTGGTCCGAAGTAGCGAGTCTTTGGTCCTAGATCTCTGTGAGTTAACTTGAACCAAGCACGCGCAAATACATCATCAAAATAAGCTGGATCTTTATGGAATCGCTCTGATATCTCACGATAGATCGGATCTTTAATCATTGCCATATCGGCATCAGTCATTATTGGGTTGTAGCGGATTGATGGATCTTCGACATCAACTGGCTTATCTGCTTCTTCAATGTTGATTGGTTCCCATTGCTGCGCTCCCGCAGGAGACTTCTTTAACTCCCAGTCGTATTTGAACAACAAATAGAAGTATCCGCTATCCCACTTAGTTGGGTTTGTAGTCCATGCACCTTCGATACCACTTGAAACGGTATCGCGGCCAACACTTCGAGTTTCGTGATTCATCCAACCAAGACCTTGCTCTGAAATATCCGCACCTTCTGGTGCTGCTCCAAGTCTTGCGGCGCTGCCATTTCCGTGTGCCTTACCAACGGTATGTCCACCGGCAGTTAGTGCAACAGTCTCTTCATCATTCATCGCCATACGAGCAAAAGTTTCACGAACATGCGTAGCAGTTCTAAGTGGATCTGGCTTTCCGTTAATGCCTTCAGGGTTTACATAAATAAGACCCATTTGAACTGCAGCAAGTGGATTCTCCATTGTTGTTGCATCATTTAAATCGCGATAGCGAGAATCACTTGGTGCCAGCCATTCCTTCTCTGAACCCCAATAAATATCGGTCTCTGGATGCCAGATATCTGCGCGCCCAAAACTAAATCCAAATGTCTTTAGCCCCATAGATTCATATGCAATTGTTCCGGCTAAAACCAATAGATCTGCCCAGCTAACTTTTTTTCCATACTTCTTTTTAATTGGCCACAAAAGACGACGAGCCTTATCAAGATTTACGTTATCTGGAAAAGAATTCAGTGGTGCAAAACGCATATTGCCAGTTCCACCGCCGCCGCGACCATCTGCAGTTCGATATGTTCCTGCTGCGTGCCATGACAAGCGAATCATCAAACCGCCGTAATGACCCCAATCTGCTGGCCACCATTTCTGGCTATCTGTCATGAGTGCGTGCATATCTTTCTTGAGCGCGGCAACATCTAACTTCTTTAACTCTTCGTTGTAGTTAAAATCTTTGCCAAACGGATTTGTCTTAGCGTCATGTTGATGCAAAATGTCGAGGTTTAGGGCCTTTGGCCACCAATCCATATTTGAGCCTTCAACGGTAGTAAGGGCTCCGTGTGCTACTGGGCATTTTCCTGAATCAGACATTTTGCGCTCCTTGATTGATGACTTGAACAAGTAAATCCTAACGATGATGAAATCAATGTTCATCCTGAAATCCCCTCAATACAGCCCAAAAATGGACTAACACCAAAAGAAATTTAGTAATTTTCAAAATATTGGTGTCGACTGTAGTGACAATCGAGGATCCAGCCCTGTAGCATCAAACCAACTCAAAACAAAGGTGGATTAGATGCTTTTAACAATGGATGCTCCTGTACTAGTCACAGCAAATGAAAAAATGCAGATGACTCAGGTAAAAGTTGATGCTCCGCATCCAGGTGAAGTCCGCGTCAAGATGTTTGCATCTGGTGTCTGCCACTCTTGTCTACATGCCTATGACGGCTCACACGCAACTCCGATGCCAATCATTCTCGGCGATGAAGGTTCTGGCGTTGTTGAATCAGTCGGTGAAGGCGTAACAACTCTCGTCCCTGGTGATCACGTAATTATTTCTTGGCTAATGAACTGTGGCACCTGCCAAGCATGCAGAAATGGCAAGCCTGCACATTGCTGGGCTCCTTCACCTTTTGGCGCACTGCTCGACAACACCCAACGTTTTCATAATGCAAAAACAAATGAAAATATTTTGCACTACGGTCCTGCTACTTACGCTCCTTACACTGTCGTTCCAGAAAGTTCTGCAATCAAGATTCGTAAAGATATGCCACTTGATAAGGCAGCTTTAATTGGATGTTCTGTAACTACTGGATTTGGCGCTGTTACAAATGCCGCCGGTGCTCGTCCTGGAGAATCTGTTGCTGTTGTTGGTTGCGGTGGCGTTGGGCTTAACTCGATTCAAGGCGCTCGTGTTTCTGGAGCGTTCCCGATTATTGCTATTGATACATCAGAAGCTGCCCTTAAGATGGCTGTGAAATTAGGAGCAACTCACACAATAAATGCAGCTACCGAAGATGTCGTAGCAGCCACAAAGAAGATTTGCCCTCGAGGTGTTAATTACTCAATTGCTGCCGTTGGAAACACGAAGGCAATGATTAGCTGCTTAGAAATGTTAAGCGCTGGCGGAACCATGGTTGTTTTGGGTGCTCCCCCAAGTGGCACAACTATTGAATTCGATCCAACTGCACGAATCCTGACCGGAGAGCGTCGGATGATCGGAAGTAAGTACGGATCTTCTAATCCGCATGTTGAATTTCCAATGCTCATCGAGCTTTATCTCAATGGAAAGCTGGACTTAGATTCTCTTCTCACTGGAAGTTATCGACTAGAAGAAGCAGATAAAGCTTTTGAAGTTCTGGCAAAAGGTGGACATGGTCGAGGTTTGATTACTTTCGAACAGTAATTTTTCTTTATCGAATCAGCCCAATCGGATTAAGCAACCCAGACAGCTCGCACTGGCGATGCAGAGGTACCTTCAATTGCTAGAGGTATCGCTATTAGCTGTCCGGCGCCTTCTGTAATTTGATCTGTGCCATAAATCGGTGCCAACATAAGTGCGTTGCTTTTGAAAAATGTTAAAAGATGTCCGGTGGGTTCAGAAGCGCTGTCCCAGTAGGGCATATCAGAACCTAAAAGACTCACCTTTGACTCCACGATAAATTCCATAACATCTGCAGAAAAGTACGGGCCGTCAGTCATAAAGTCAGATTCAAACCAGTGCTTAAACCAGCCAGTCGAAATGATTAAACCTTTTCCGACAAGGGATGGACTGCCAATTCTTTTTAAGGCATCAACGATCATTTCTTTAGTTATTTTGCTATTCGCCGCCGTTGGCATTTGCAGGCAATAACTTGGCAGAAGAACCGTCCGTTCTAGTGGCACTTGGGCTGTTGTTAGTTGACCAGGAAAAACATGCCCGGCCGTTTCGATATAAGTGCCTGACTGCATTGGCATATTGATTGACTCAGCATAATAAGGAAAGTCTTCCCACTTTGGCTTGCTCAAGGATTGCATCTGAAATGGAAAGTACGGAGCGTCGTAGTGCCAGATACCTGGTCTAACTGGACCGCTGATATCAAAGTATTTCATTGGGATTTATCCTTCATTCTATTTGGGGTTCCGGTATTCATTGTTGAGGCGATACTTAGACCTCCATCAGAGGTAAGAACTATTCCTGTGGTAACGAGATTTTCCGGAGAACACAAATACAAGATATCTCTCGCAACATCTTTGGTGGTAAGAGTTAAATTCACTGGTATCGATTCTAAAGCGCGCGCTTTCAACGCAGGATCCTTATCAAATAAGGCTTTTGATAGGCCAGCATCAACTACCCCTGGAGCAACTTCATTGATCAAAATGCCACAGTGTGCGTATTCAAGGGCAAGATTTTGCATGAGAGCACGAGTTCCGGCCTTCATTACAGAATAGCTTCCTATATGTGGGTGCGGATTGCTTGCTGCCCAAGAGCCAATAAAAACAATTTTCCCATGTGCTTGCACAAGTAGCATCTTCTTAATGACGGCGCGGGCCACATAAAAAGATGAGCTTAAACCAACTGAAATTACCGCATCCCAATCTGCGTCACTAGTTTCAACAAGAGTTGAGTTTCTTACAATAGTTGCTCCTATTACCGCAATTGTGGGGGTTCCCCACCTTTCTGTTACCGCATCAATCCACTGATCTACCTCTTTTGAATTTGAAACATCCACAATCGATGGGAAAAAATTTGTGCTATCGCTGAGAGATTTAACTTCAGGAAAGGGCACTAAATCTGCTGAAGCAACTTTCACACCCAGCGCCACAAGCGCGCGAACAACTTCTGCACCGATGTCACCACTCCCGCCAGTGACTACAGCTATTTGGTTAGCCCAACTTAAATTCTTATCCATAAAAATTGATTCTCATATATAGCCAACTTTCCTTGCCAGAACTAACACTCGGAGGTAAATTCATCATACTTGTGAACTAAGTGCAAGAGTAGATTTATTAAAACTAATTAAGGATGTGGGCGCTATGACTGCACTTCGGTTCCTAAGTTGACTTTATTAGCTGGTGCAGTTTCGATTGATATAACTCCCCCAATCGGCATACATCTACACAATTGGGCTTATAGTCCGCATTCAACCGCTACTGGTATTCATCAACCCCTTAAGGCTCAAATTTTGGCAGTTGGCAATGATGAAACTGGCGTTATTCAACTTCTTGTATCAGTAGATTTTGGATGGTGGATGAGCGCTGCAGATGAGTGGACATTTCGAAGCGCGATACTTCAAGCAACCGAACTCCCAGAAGCACAGCTAATTCTTGCTCTTACTCATACGCATTCCGGGCCATCTATATCTCGTGAAGACCGCGATCGCCCTGGGGGCCATTTAATTGAGCCTTATTTAGACTCAGTTCAAGAGAAGATCGGCATAGCCGCTAAAGAAATTATGACCAAGATGGTCCCGTCATTTATTGATTGGGGCTATGGACTTTGCTCATTGGCAATGAATCGAGATATGTATCGAAGTACTGAAAAACGCTATGTGCTTGCGGCCAATGATGATGTGGTGGCGGATTCAACTCTATTAATTGGAAGGATCACATCACAAGATGATCGTCCGATTGCAGTTATTGCAAATTATGCTGCCCATCCCACAAGCCTCGGTGGTTTGAATTCAAAAATCTCGCCAGATTTTATTGGTTCAGCACGTGAACTTGTTGAAAAAGAGAATGGTGGTGTTTTTGTTTACTTGCAAGGAGCCTCTGGTGATCTAAGTCCGTGCCAGCAGTACGCAGAAAATACAGATATCGCCGAGAAGAATGGTTTGATTCTTGGTCATGCAGTTTTAAGCACTTTGCATGGAATGCTCGATCCCGGAAAAACTCTTACTTATGATGTGACTGTTGAATCTGGTGCACCACTAGGAACTTTTATTAGTCAATTGAAGCCACAAGTGTCAGTTCAAGTTAGTGAGATTAGAAAGTTAAGTTTGCGAACACAGAAGAACGAACCACCACCAACTACGAATCCCGTAATTATGGCTGATCGAATTCTCAGGGCCTCTCGAATTATCGGAAACGTAGGTAGCGACTCCACAGAATTTCCAGTTACTTTTTGGAAGATGGGCGAGGCCATTTTTGTGGCATATCCAGGTGAGGCCTACTCGTTACTGCAAGAAAGTTTGCGGGAAGCCTTTCCAAAGAGAGCCATCCTTTTCATAAATCTTGCAAATGGCGCCCACTGCGGTTATGTCGCCCCACAAATTGCCTATGACACTTCTCGCTATCCGGCATGGCAATCACCTCTCCACGCGGGGAGCCTGGAGCAGCTAATTGAGTTCTGCAAAGGCTACATTTCCCAGGATTGAGCGTGGACCGAGGTGGCTCAAGGGCAAGGAGCGCCCATATTTGGCACTCACCCCTTTGGATGCCCCAGAATAGAAATTAACAAGAAATGTGAATATTTAACAAAAAATTGCAAATTCATGTGTAATTCTCTTGTATCTACACCCAGAATATGTTTGAGTACCCTAGGCGTAGCAAATTGTTTCTGCGTCATTAACTATGGGGGGGAAATGAATATCGGACTCAACCTAACTAAAGAGGGACTACTTCGACGTAAGTCGGTAGCAGCTTCAACGGCACTTGTTTTTTTAACATCTTCAGTACTTATTGGTGTTGGTGGAAATTCATCAGCCCAAGCGGCCGCTGACTGCGCAAATAAAACCTTACAACTTTTATCAGTTGGAGACCCTTTTGAATACGCTTTGAAAGAAGTCTTGCCACAGTTCACTGCCGAAACTGGAATCAAAGTTAATCTTGAATCCCTAGATAATCAGACCTTATCCTCACGACTTGCTACAGCATTCGTAACAAAGAAATCTGACCTTGACGTAGTCACTGTCGATAATATTTGGGTTGGGCAGTATTACGACAATGGATGGATTTTGTCTCTTAATGACTTGATCAAGGCAAACAAAGACGTTGACTTAAAGGATATGGTTCCTGGAGTTCTTTACTCCATTAGCGAGTGGCGTGGACAGTTTGTTGGATTGCCAATGGCACCTTACGCACAAGGCGTTATGTACCGGACAGATGTTTACAAGTCACTTGGTATCAAAACTCCTGCTGCAGGTTGGACATGGGATGAATACTTGGCCAATGCACGCAAGATTAATGGAAAGACTGTCAATGGCAAGAAGATGTATGGAACTGTAATCGTTGGAAAGCAACCTGTTCCAATCGTTCACATGTATACCCAGTTAATGGCTGGACAAGGCGCTCGTTGGTTCAAGAAGTTCCCAGAAGCTCCATGGGATTTCACACCAACACTTGCTTCTAAGCAAAACATCCGTGCAGCCACTATGTACCGTGACTTGTACAAGGTATCCCCTAAGGAAGCAATCAGCTTCGACTGGTTCGCAGCAGGAATGCGTTTCGCTGACGGAGATATCGGACAAATGTATTGGTGGACACCATATTTCTACTTGGTACAAAACAAGGGTTATATGAGTGGAAAGCCATCTCCAATTGTTGGTAAGTATGCAATTGCAGATCTACCAAGCGAAAAGGGTAAGCCAGCAAACATCAGTACTGGTGGATGGCAATTATCTATTCCATCAACGGCTGAATGTCCAGAGGAATCTTTCAAGCTTGTGAAGTGGGTTAACTCCGCTAAGGCTCAAAAGGCAATGGCAAAGGTTGACAAGTATGGAACTCAATTCTCAGATTTCGGTCGTTATTCAAACCTCCGCGATCCAGAATTGGTAAAGATGTATCCATACCTTCCAAAGCTAGAAAAAATGTTGGAAGCAGGAAATGGCAAGGTCAGCCGTCCAGGAATGCAGATTTACCCAGCACTTGAGGGTGTCTATGGACTACAACTTAACAAGATCCTTCTTGGAGCTGATGTTAAGAAGACACTGACTGAGACAAATTCTCTCTTCTCTAACTTACTTGGTGGAAACATGCTTCTGCCTTATAAGGGAAAGAGTTACGACGATACTCTGCAAGCTACGAAAGACTTGATAGCTAGCTTGTCATAACGAGAACACAGAAGTAGAAACTTATATGGGGACCTTTATCAAAAGGTTCCCATATTTGTTAAGAACAAAACTTTGATTTGAATCATTATTAAAAGGAGACTTAAAATCATTTCGAAGGTATTACTTAGATCTCCGCAGAGAGCCAATAAGAAACTTCGCCCAAGGTGGACTCCTTGGATCATGCTGGCCCCATCTTTTATCCTGCTCTTTGCACTAACCCTCTACCCCCTAATTTTCGCTGTTCGGAATGCCTTTTTCTATTGGAATTTACAGACTAGCCCAACGCCTCAGATGTTTGTCGGATTAGATAACTTTAAGAATGCATTTACATTCACACCGTTTATGGCATCTCTACGCAATACACTCCTGATTGCTTTTATCGGAATCATCATAGAAATCACGATAGGAATGTTTATTGCTTTAGCGCTGTCAGCCAAAATGCCATATTTGACCTTTGTTAGAGCGTTGCTGATTATGCCCACAACTATTGCCCCAATAATCGTCGGTTTTATGTTTCGTTACATGTATTGGGATGTTACAGGTCTAATTCCGTGGATAGCGAAAACTTTACATATTCCAGAACCGGGAGCTGGATACTTAGGTTCAACGGGAACTGCCTTACCCGCAATCTTGCTGGCAGATATTTGGCAATGGACTCCATTTTTTGCAATTGTTCTTTATGCGGCAATCGTTTCAGTGGACTCCGAAATGATCGAAGCGGCTCGCGTTGATGGTGCAGGTGGAATCAGGGTTGTTTGGTCCATAATCTTGCCAACAATTAAACCGGTAATGGTTGTTATTGTTTTATTGCAATTTATGAAATTGTTCAACATATTCGATCTTGTTTATGTATTAACCCGAGGCGGACCTGGTGACTCCACCATGACTTTAAGTTATAGCCTCTTTCAACAAGGCTTAGTGAACTTCAATATTGGAGTCGCCGCAGCGATGACAATTATGATCGTTGCGATTCTCAATATCCTCGTCTTTATCTACACTAAATTTGTAATGAAAGGAGCTAAACTTTCATGAGAAAAAATACCACTCAAAAAATTGGCATCTACTTCTTCTTAGTGTGCACTTTAATTCTCTTTCTGGGCCCGATTGTTTGGATTTTTGCACTGTCTATTCGACCTCCGGAGAGTGCTTTTCAATACCCTCCTACTTTAATTTTTAAGCCAACTCTTGATGCTTTTCATCATGTTTTTGTTTCTCCGGGGATTCAGCTCAGACAACTTTTTAACAGCATAATAATCTCGCTTGGAGCGGTTGTTATCAATCTTCCACTTTCATTTTTGGCTGCATACGCTCTTTCTCGCTTTCCTATAAAGCGTAAAGGTTTAATTATGGGATGGTACTTAGGCCTATTGATGGCACCTCCCGTCGTCTTTCTAATTCCATATTTCATCTTGATGAATAACATTGGACTCTCTGGAACTCATCTATCGATCATCTTGGTTTTGCAGTTAATAACCATTCCCTTCTCGGTATGGCTTTTGAAGAGCTTTATTGATGATATTCCCCTTGAAATTGAGGAAGCTGCCCAGATTGACGGGGCTGGCACTTGGAAAATTCTGCGCAGCATAACTTTCCCTCTATGTGGCCCTGGCATTATCGTGACCACAATGTTCGCATTCGTATTTGCCTGGAACAATGCGATATTCCCGATCGTACTTTCGGTTCAGAAAACCGCGACAATCCAAATCGGAGCCTTCTCTTACTTTGGGGCATCAGGGGTTCAGTGGAGTGTGATTGGTGCGATCGCTGTCGCTGCCATGGTAGTTCCAATGGTAATTTTCTTAGTCTTAGATAAATTTGTAGTTCGAGGTCTCACCTTTGGATCTGTTAAAGGCTAATCCTTCTTTGGAGCGTTAAAATCGTATGCGTGAAGTTGAGTAGTGCCCGCGGCTTCTTTCATGATTTCTTCAATTTTTAACATATCGGAATTGCTCAAGAAAACGTCAGCGGCTGGAACGTTTTCTAATACTTCGGCTTTAGTACTCATGCCTGTTAAGCCAACTGCAATGGATGGATTGTGCATAACCCAAGCAAGTGAAAGTTGCGGCAAGGTAAGGCCCAATTCCTGGGCAAATTTCTTAAGTTTCTGAGTTACGCGAATATTTGTTGGCAAATTCTTTTCAGTAAATAGTTGTAAACCGAATACGTCGCCTTGACTTCTCCAATCGTCTTTATCAAATGCAAACGTTTCATCCCATACACCTGTTAGCAGTCCGTGACAGAGAGATCCGTACCCCATGACTCCCATTCCGCTCTTCTCGCATTTTTGTAACATTTTCTCTTCGATTCTGCGGTCGAAGATGTTGTAACCCACTTGTTGAGCATGCAAAATTCCATACTTCTCATAGGTATCGATTTGAGCAATACTGAAATTCGATACACCTACATATTTCGCCTTGCCGCTCTTTTGAAGCTCTAAAAGACCTTCCATAGCGCTTTCGGGAGGTGTGCCGTCGTCAGGCCAGTGAATAAGAAAGATATCTATGTAATCTGTTTGCAGGCGCTTAAGACTTTGTTCTGCAGACTCAATAATTGCCTCTTTGTGGCTGTCGCGGATCCAAACTTCTTTCTCAAAATCATAATAGATCCCACACTTAGTTGAAATTATTGCGTCCTTGCGGCGCCCCTTAAGGCCCTTACCCAGTACTTCTTCTGCGAGACCATTTCCATAAGCTGGCGCTGCATCGAATAATGAAATTCCAAGATCGAGCGCTTGCTGAACAGCCAAGATCGATTGATCAAGGTCGGTGACTCCATAGTCTCCAGACTTAATTGTTCCGCCAATAGGCCACATACCGAAACCGATTCTCGATACCAGCAAATCGGTTGTTCCAAATTTCGCAAACTTCATAGCATCTCCCAAAGTAGATTTCGATACTTACTTTGCAAGTATGTACATACATAGACAATGTGTCAATGGTTTTCAAAAAACAATTATTACAAAATCAGAATTTTACAACTTTGCCTTGAAGCGCTGAAGACTCAGCTGCAAGTGCTACTCGAAGTGCCATTAAAGCGGCGTCTGGCCTTCCAAATTCTGAGTTCTTACCATTTTTTATATCAGAGATGAATTGTATGTATTCATCGCGCAATGCACCTCTTCTAACGCCATTGTGCATTGGCCAGTAAGTGGAGTCAGGATTTCGAAAACCGTTATCTGTAGCTATGTTCAATGCGTTTAATCCACTTCCTACTTCAAGCGAACCTAGCGTTCCAACTACTTTTAAATATTCATCTACCTCGTACGGAGTAGATGCAGGCATGTGCCAATTAACTTCAAGAGAGGCCAAAACACCTGAAGAGAGTTTAAGAAGTATTTGCGCAATATCTGGATTATCAAAATTTCGAATTGATCTAGTTTGTGTGAAAACCTCGCCTGTAGAGTCTCCGGTTAGCCATAGGATTAAATCAATATCGTGGATTGCATCACTAGTAATAGGACCAGTTTGGTTAATAAATTTCTCAGTCATTGGTGCAGGTAGATTGCGGTGGGTTTTTATCGAGATTATTTGACCTAACTCCCCCGATGCAACTGCGCGTTGAGCGGCTTGATATCGTGGGTTAAAGCGGCAGATATGACCTACAAAAAATATGCCTTCACAATTCTTCGAACTCTCAATAAGTTCCTCACCATCAGAAATGGTTGAGGTAATTGGTTTCTCCAGGAATACGTGTTTTCCTGCTTTAAGCGCTGCAATTGCCGCATCTTTATGCTTATCCCATGCTGTCGTCACAACAATGACATCGATATCAGGGTCATTTATTACATCCATGAAATCAGTTTTTGCTTTAATCACTTGATATTTGGCGGCTAAAGCTTTTAGGCGCTCAGGATTTCTTGTACTTAAGGCAGAAAGAGTGAGTTCTGGGATTCCAATAATGGCATCGCAGTGGACTTCACCAAACCATCCCAAACCAATGACTCCGACTCGCAATGGAGTTTTTAGAGAAGTCACCGCTAACTATTTCTTGGGTAGCTTTGCGCCCAAGGAGAAATTTTTTCAAAAGCCTTACTTAGAGCCAAGACTTTATCGTCCGCATGACGCTTACCGATTATTTGTAGTCCAACTGGAAGGTGTGATTCTGTAAAGCCACAGGGGACGGAAGCCGCTGGATGGCCGGTAAAGTTGATTAAGAATGTCAAACACCAACCGATAGCAGGTTCTATTTCTACCCCATTGATATGAGTAGGGACTTTTGTCTCACCGTTAGGAAGATTCTTAACCGGCGAAATTGCCAAGGTAGGAGAAAGCAAGAAATCAAAGCCAGCAAAAGCATCGTTTATGGCATCATAAACTTTGGTCCGAATTCTTTGATCTTCGCGTGAGTTAAGTGCGCTCTGATCATTCACAGCTAAAAGAGATTTCATAAATATTGGGGTAAGCGAAGATTGATGTTCACCAAGTAAGTCGTAACCAATTTCTTTAAACCCAGTGAAACCATCTCTATAGAGAAGCGCCATAAGCCTCACCCATAAATGTGAAAGTTCTAGAGGAGAAACAGGTAATTTGATTTTTACTTCTTCAACAATTGCACCAGCACGGGTGAAGTGATCAAGAGATCTCTTAACAACTTCAGCAACTTCTTTATCTACAGGAAACCCGCCCATATCAGGGGTGTAAGCAATTCTTAATCCGCGAAGATCTATATCCGGAACTACAGATAAATCTATTGGAGAATCTGGAAGGCTAAATGGATCACGTGGATTGGATCCAGACATTACAGAAAGCATTAGAGCAGAGTCATCAACAGTTCGAGATATTGGACCGATGCCAACAAAAGGGCTGCTAAGGGCGAACGCATTAGGCCGCGCGATTTCAGCGATTCTTCCGAAACTTGGCTTGATTGCATATACACCACACCAAGCTGCTGGAATTCGAACCGAACCTCCCCCGTCGCTACCTTGAGCAATAGGAACTAGTCCCGCAGCAACCGCAGCAGCGCTACCTCCAGATGAACCTCCCGCATTTCGCGAAAGATCAAACGGGGTGCTAGTTGCGCCAGAAACATAGTTATCTGTTATTCCCTTATGCCCAAATTCTGGAGAGTTTGTTTTCCCGACAATAATTGCACCAGCATCTACTAATTTTTGAACGTAGCATGCGGTTTCGGGTGCAATAAAATCTTTCATTGGCACAGATCCAAAGGTACTTCTTATGCCTTTCACGGCATCACCGAGATCTTTAATTCCAACTGGCACACCATGAAGGGGGCCCATACTTTTGCCTTCAGCGGTGAGGGCATCAAGATTGCGAGCAGTTTCTAAAGCTAACTCATCGGTTATCGTGGTGAAGGAATTAGTTTGAGAATTAAGTGAATTAATTCGATTCAAGAAGTGAGTTGCGACTTCGACGCTAGAGTATTTCTTTTTACGAATTCCTTCAGCAATATTGACTGCTGAGTCAAAACTTAATTCTTCACTCATTTAATCTCCCGACGCTCACTGTATATACTATGTGGGTTCACAACCCGTGGCAACGGTTTTTGGAGAGCGATTTGAAGGCTGTTATAAGCGATTACTGGCGAGAGAATTACTCCTCATCTTTGCTTCCAGTAATCCGACCTGCGTGGGCTATGGCGCTTGGATCACGCTTAGATTTTATCAAGCTGGCAACTGTTGAAACAACGAGGACTAACCCGATCACTGAAAGACTTGCCACGATCGGAATCTTAGGTACTTCATTCCAGACTTCATGCAGGTAAGTCATAATCAATTTAACGCCAATAAACATCAAGATTATCGAAAGGCCTAGTGACAAATAAATCAATTTATCCAACAGGCCTTTGAGCAAGAAATACAAAGCACGTAACCCAAGCAAGGCAAATGCATTTGCTGCAAAGACTAAGAATGGTTCTTGAGTTACTCCAAATGTTGCAGGAATCGAATCTAGGGCAAATAACAAATCTGTCGAAGCAATCGCAATCATTACCAAGAACATAGGTGTTGCAAGCTTCTTTCCATCAACCTTAGTAAATATCTTTGAACCATCAAACTCATCGGTCATCGCGATGCGTTTTCTAATCGTTTTTACCAGAGCATTATCCTCGGGAGATGGATCTTCATCCCAATGCTTAAATAGTCCGACACCGGTCCAGATAAGAATTCCACCAAAAATAACAAAGGTGAAGCTAAACGCAGCAAGAGCGGCGGCGCCAACTGCAATGAATATTCCACGCAACACAAGCGCTAAGAGCACTCCGAACATTAAAACGCGTTGGTGATAAATCGATGGCACTTTGAATTGTGCCAAAATGATTATGAACACAAAGAGGTTATCTACTGAAAGAGATTTCTCTACCAAATATGCCGCGAAGTATTCAGTTCCATATTGTGAACCTGAGCTATTCCATACCCAAACCCCGAAGCCAATTGCTACTGCGATGTAAAAGATTGACCAAAATGAGGCCTCTTTGAATTTAACTTCGTGAGGTTTGCGACTTACAGTTAATAGATCGAGGATGATCAGAGCCAAAATCGCACCGATTACAACAAACCACGTGGTTAATGAGACATTCATGTCGATACCTATTTCGTTGAAGGGGCGCGGAGCCAAGGTCTCCCTCAACCACAATGTGGTCGCAGCTCCGGGATATTTCTATCCGTGTTGACGAAGATGCCGAACGAGGTACTCCCCTTAACGTAGGTGAATGCTAGAGGGTTGCCAGAATGCAGGCAAATACATTTGCCTGCATTCAAGTAAGCAATTAACTACCCGATTGTTGCTACCCCTTTTGAGATCTTCATAGGTATGCGAGGTAGACGTGTTTTAGCTGGCTCCACATACCTAATCCGGGAACGACCCCTTCAGAATTGCTTGTCGTGATCTCAACCTTGTCGAGTGTTGAAATTCTAGAACTTGTTGATATTGAAAGTAATAGTTTTGATTTCAGTCATTTCCATTAAAGTGTGAATGCCACCAACTCTCCCGATTCCACTCATGGTCCCGCTTCCTCCACCAAATGGAATATGTAGCTCCCAATAGGTACTCGAATCATTAATATTTACAATTCCAGATCTCATCTGCTCTGCCAGTGCAAAAGCCACTCCAGCATCTTTTGTCCACACGGCGCTCGATAATCCAAATTGAGGGGCCGAGCACATCGAGACAACTTCATCAAAAGAATCGAAGGGAACCAAGGGAACGATAGGTCCGAATGTCTCCTCTTTAGCGACCAGTGCATCTTTCGAAACATTAGTAATGAGGGTTGGGTTAAAGAAGAGTTCACTTCCTAATTCTGGTGCGCGAGTGCCTCCCAGTAAAAGTTCAGCTCCGTTTTTCAAAGCGTCAGAGATATGTTCTTCCATTTTCTTTGCTACACCTTCATTGTTCAGAGGACCAATTGTTGTCGCTTCATCTAAAGAATTCCCTAGAACCTGCCTCTTCGAAATAACTAATATTTTCTCTGCCAATTCTTTTTGCGCCTTGCGTTCAACGAAGACTAATTCGGTCGCTGAGCAAGTTTGTCCAGCATTTAAGAACGCTCCGTCACAGATCGCTTGGGCGGCGGCTTGAAGATCTGCATCCGCGAAAACAACTGCGGGGCCGTTGCCTCCCAACTCAAGCAACATTGGTTTCCCTGCCCCGCGTTGTGCGATCAGATTTCCGACTCGAGTACTTCCAGTAAAACCAATTGCATCCACACCCTTGTGCCCAACTGCGGCATCACCAATCACATGTCCATATCCAGTTAATAGATTTATAACTCCAGCTGGGATTCCAGCCGATTCAATAATTTGCATAAAAAGTACGGCGATATAACTGGTGGTCGGGGCAGGGATCCAAATGACAGAGTTTCCAGTTGCTAGCGCAGGAGCCAGATATTCGGTTGGAATATTGAGGGGAAAATTCCAAGGAGTAATAACTACATAGGTGCCTCGGGGACTTCGCCTCGTAATCACTCTCTTGTCGGGATCGCTTGATGGAAGAGTTTCTCCGTTCAAATGTCGGACGTGTCCAGCCGCATCTCTAAAACCTTTAGCAGCTGCGCGTACCTCCCAAATTGCTTCACGATTTCGTGGCTTTCCTTGCTCTTTAGCCATCGCATCTGCAAGCAATTCAGCGGATGCTTCAATTTTGTTCGCAACAGCTTCACACCAGGATGCTCTAACTTCGACAGTTGATTGCCTTAGAAACTTGTTAACTCCGTTTGCGGCCGCCACTGCTAATTCTAAATCAGGTGAAGTAGCTTCTTGCAGCGTTGCAATTAGTGAACCATTAGATGGATTTCTTGATTCAAAAACTTTTCCGGCCGTCGCGTTAATCCATTTGCCGCCGATGTAAAGTTGTGCCCGCGTCATTTCAAGCCCTTCAAGAGCAATAGATTCGGATCGATTTGCATGCACTGTTTACTATAGATGGAAAAAAAATAAAGTAAAGACCTCTGAGGAATAAAAAATAGGAAATAACCAGTCTGTAAGTCAGATTAAATCTATGCGGAAAGTTCTAATTCGCTTCCGCTGCTGCTTTAAGTCGAACTAAAGTCTTCGCCACGGCAATCTGAGTCCATGGATATGCCTTGCGAAAGTTAAGCCACACTTGAGCTATTCCTGGAGCATAAGTGCCATCAAAGCTTTCAGTCACCTGCGTAGAACCATTCCCTAGATCTACCAACACATAGCGCCATCTCCACTGACCTAGATGTTTCCAAGCAATCAGTTCATCTTTTTTATACTCAACAACAGTATTACGAATTCGATAATTGACGCCAAGGTGCATCTTCATTCCAAATTTCGAACTAAGTTTTAGTTCATCAGGCCCGCTGATATTTGCTGTGATAGTGGCGCTGCCATCAATATCTTTATGTCTCTTAGGGTTATTCAGAATCGAAAACACGACCGAGGGTTTCGCTTCAATAACGATTCGAGCTGATTTAATTTTGGAATTACCGGTTTCGATAATCTCAGCGAGAACTTTTTCTTGAGTCATGAGGGAAGTATAAGGAATCGCCGCCTATAAATCAGTAATGGAATTGGAAAGAGCCCCGATCTCTCGAGGCTCTCTCTTGCAAAGTTGAAACAACTACTTAGATCGATACCAATAAATCGAGTTGAAACAACTAAGACTGTGGTGGAGACGACGAGGTTCGAACCCGCTCCGACTGCTTGGTAAACAACCAGGCTGCCAATTACAACACGCCCTCATCACGGAAGTGAAGTTACGCATTTACCAACTCGCGAAATTTTTTAATAGAGCTGCTTGTGGATAAAAAAGAGTATGGGAAGCAAAAGGGACCCGGTTATTAACCAAGTCCCAATTACTACCAAGCAGTCGTTGCTGAATTATGGCACATTAATGAAGTTACTCGCAGTAACAAATAAAAGAAGAATCACTCTATAAGCCGGAGACGACGCTGTTATGCGTTAGGTCACGCTCAAAAAATGTAATTGCCCATAGATTCCCCATAGAAACAACTAGTAAACCTGAGGAAACTACCTAACCAACTAAGCTTTGAGTTATTAAGCCATTCTTTATTGAAACAGTTATGCGATCCAAACGATAATCTCTAGTTAAAGCAAACATCTGATTATCCTCTTGGCCAATTCGATACTGCCAACCTAATTTTTCAGCACAAGATGCAGCAGCCTCTTTTTTCATACCAACTAGCCCTTCGGCATATGCTGGCAGAATCTTTA